>ERZ780149.164-NODE-164-length-89131-cov-34.531479_pt1 | contig 89131 bp, 123 predicted proteins | sample MGYA00511367_ERZ780149 | MGnify/ENA primary metagenome ERZ780149 (study PRJEB29588, sample SAMEA2153852) | human gut metagenome | biome: human gut; feature: human-associated habitat; material: faeces | place: Denmark | collected 2008/2010 ... | reverse complement strand
TAGAAGACGAGAAGCTCCCCCAGACCACGAAACCAAGGCCAAGGATGTGGTTTATGAACCTCCGAAAGAAGTGGCAAAAGAAATAGCCGATGCTTTTAAAGAGGGTATGGAATCAACTGAGAAGCGCATAGGGGAAGAAACGTCTGAGAAAATCGAAGAAGTAAAATCGACTACGGCGAACATTGGGCTACCTTATAGTAAACAGGCGCTTCCGGGGGCGAAGACCGTTACAACCTCTATGGGCCCTGTTCCTGTTCAACTTTTTGGACGAAAAGACGTTGATTTGCGTGATTATATAGAAAAGCAAATCACTGTAGACGAAGAAGGCCGCCTTCTCGGGGCAAGTTTTCAAAAGCGTCGTCCAAGGCAGTACGTTGATTATGGAGAATATGGGGACCTCTTGGGCTGGAAAGAAGTCTTTAGTGAAAAAACACGAGAAGAGGCCGAAGCCGATCTTGAAAGTCGGTTCACAAAGAGAAGGACTAAAGAGAGCGGCGATCTGTATTCTCAGGATAAAAAAGAAATTCAAAATATATTAGATCAGGTTTTTGGCTCAAAAACTTCTAAGAACCCTTTATTTGATGAGGTAGCAGGAATTCATTCTGACACTACCGAAATAAAAGAAACCCTAGATGAAGTTGCAAAAGATTTGGAAACGAGGGCTTCGCGGCCAGGTGGTTCTGGTGGGGCGACCGGATATGGGAGCGGTTCCTATCGTTTTGACTCCTCGTTTGGGGGGGTTTTTGGTTCGGGCAGAGACAAAAAGCCAGACAAAGACAAGAAAGGCGAAGAAGAAGATCTGAAGCGGTATAAGGCAAATTTGAATCAAGTCACCACTTTAATGAAAGAAGTAGAGGTTATCCAAAAAAGGCTTAACACCACTCCTTCTTTGTTAAAAGGCGGTAGAGAGGCAGGAGAAGAGATTCTCGTAGAGCACGAGGGGACAATCGCCAGACTCAATGAAGAAAATAGCCTTATGATCATTCAGGGGCGGCTTTCTAAAGAGCAGGTTGTCCAACTTGAGGCTGAGGCCCAGGCTCGACGTAAAATTAACAGTCTTAAGGTTCAGGGCATGAAAGGCGGTGCTCAAAGTATTTTCGATGTTATTCGAGGGAATGTAAAAAACACAATTACTCGAATGTTTGATTATACTGGAGTTTACAGAGTGTTGAATCAAATTACGGCTTCGTTCCAAAAAGTAATAACGTTAACCAAAGAATTGGATACGGCCACTTTTAATCTGAGGGTTGTCAGCGGGGCTAATGCAGAAGAAGCTCGTGGGTTAATTGATGATTATAACAAGTTGGCCAAACAATTAGGGGCAACGACGGTTGAAATAGCAAATGCGGCGAATGAGTGGCTTAACTAAAAGTCTAGGTCACTATAAATCCCTTGAATTGCTGGGAGTTCCTAAAGTTGTATAAACCACAACATAAAGATGAAATAAGCTTAGGTGTGATGGTTAAAAATTATACAAATTGGATAATCAGCAGCCAAGCTCCGAATAGGAGAAGGTTCAAAGACTATTATGTACACCCAAGTGGGTTGGAAGCGGGGGATGGGAATAAAATGGAGCTTTTATTCACCAAAGATATAGTCTGAACTTTTATGAAAATAAAAGAAAATTTTGAAGCAAGAAAGCTTCTTAATCTTTTGAAAAGTAACGAAGTTCAAAAGTAACACAATTATAGACAAGGTTATGAGGCGGAGCAGGCTACTAAGCTTATAACCGCCTCCACATACTTAAGCAAATTAGGTATGATTCAGGCCGGAGAGGCAACACAATATTTGACCTCCATGATCAAAGGCTTCAAGCTCGAAGTCGGAGATGCCGTAGAAGTCGTTGATAAACTTACGAAATTGGATATGGTCAGTGCAACCTCTTCTGGAGGCTTAGCAAGGGCCATGCAGAATGTTGCTTCAAGCGCCCAGTTAGCAAATGTCAGCATGGACAAGACTTTGGCCTATGCAGCAACGATTATAGAAACGACACAAAGAGACGAATCCAGCGTGGGGATGGCGCTTCGAACCATTTTGGCTCGTTATGGCAATGTTAAGGCCGGGGCCTATTCTGGTATGAACTTGGCAGCCACTAGCGACGAAGATCTGGAAAATCTAAACGATGTTGAAAAAGTTTTGAAGAAAATAGGAATCACTATTCGCTCTTCCGCAACAGAATTTAAGTCTTTTGAGACGGTTCTTGAAGAAGTTGGGGACAAGTGGGAAAGGCTGGACTCTGTCAGCCGCAATGCGATTGCAACTGCTTTCGCAGGACAGAGACAAAGAGAGGCCTTCTTGGTTCTTATGAACAATATGGACCGTGTTGAGAAATTGGCTGAAATATCTGCCAACGCAACGGGGACGGCAACGGAAAAATACGCTGCTTATTATGAAACGATAGAAGAAGCTTCCAAGCGGCTGCAAACCTCTTGGGAAGATTTGAGCCACTCGTTTGAAACAAGTGGAGTTGTAAAAGCTGTTACCAGTTTTTTGACTTTTATTATTGAAAATGCACCAAGAGTGATTAAATATCTGACGGCTATTGGGACACAAATGAACGCGTGGCGTATTCCTACCTTGTTTGCCGCGGCCGGGAAGGCTACAGGATTGTCGGCTCTAAAGGGCCTGAAAGACACCGGTGGCTCGACTTTGCTTCGGCAAAGGTGGGCTAAACAAAGCGAAAAAGAAGCCCAATGGAAAAAAGAGACGTTGGCTTCGGCTGGCGAAAAAGATTGGTTTGGATTTAAAACTAAATTAAGTTCTTTGTCTAACAATCTTTCAACGCTTATTGATGCTGTCGACAGAAATACGGCAGCTATAAACAAAGAAGACTCGTCTGGTAGGAGCTCTAAAAACCTTCCTTCTAAAAAAGGGGGAAGGGGTAAAAAAGTTCAACAAGACACTCGACAAGATATTCAGCAAGACACTCAGCAAGACACGCAACAAAATACGCAACAAGACACTCCGGGTAATTTGTTAAAAGGCAGACTTGTGACAAATGCGCTCTCGGGGTTGGCATCTGGTGCAGTTGCAGGACTAGTAGGAGGGGTGCAACAAGAAGGCTCAACTGAGGCAAAAATTGCTTCGGGAGTAATTCAGGGGGCCGGCACCGCAATTGGTGGCGTGCTGTCCACATGGTTGGGGCCTTTGGGTACAATCTTGGGAGGTGCTATTGGCGAGATTGTCGGCAACAAGGTCGCAGAAGTGATCGATGGAGAGGCGAACGACAGGAAAAAGCAAGTAAAACTTGGGCAGGAACAACTAGAATCGCTTTCTTCAATAAGTCGCCCTTTGGAGGCGTTAGAGTCCAGCTCTCGCATAGAAAAGCTTTCCGCAAATGATATTTCTTCGATCAGAGATGCTGTAGATTCGATAAACAAGAAAGTGTCCTCTGATGATGACAATTATAAGAAATATCTCAAGGGGGCATTCGAGGCACTTGGAGCAGAAAGCCTTTTCGAAGATTGGGAGACAAAACTCATTACCGGGACACAAGAAGAACGTCGAGCTATTATCCGTGCACTGGATTTAGCCTATTCAGAGGCCGAAACCGAAGCCTATAAGCGCTCTATGGCCGAAAAACGATTCGCGGGCTTTTCTTCTGCCGAATTGAAGGCGTATAACAGGCGGCTTGATGAGGCGGAAGTTAAGAGGGCCTATATTCGCTCTGGCGTATCAGAGGAGTCTAAATATTCATTGGCTCAAATGGGAGTAGAAGAGGTCATTTCCAGGGTGGCTAAGCAATTAGAGGGGGTAGAACTGCAGGGAATACGTCTTTATGATAGTTTCGGCAATCTGACCAAGGAAGCGGATACATACATTCGCGTTCTAATGAAGGCTGATGACCAAATGCGAGACATCCTAGAGGGTCAAACGCTAACATTAAAAGAAGCCCTGGGGCAAAACAACACGAACTTGTTAAAACAATTTGCCACGGCCTTAGGAGTGTCTATTGACAAGTTAGGCGAATTTTCTGGCAAAATAGGCTCTTTAACTTTGGGAGATCTTTTGCTGGGAATGGGAGAGACCAGAGAAAAAATCTCTACTTATAGCGGGTTATTATCAGAATTCTTTTCCACTGGAACCATTACCCCTGAGAATCTTGAAAGTATTATTTCGAGTTTCCCAGATTTGATTAATAAAATTACAGAGCCTCAGGAGTTTTTAAGCTCCGTATTAGAAAAAATCTCCCAACTGGGTACCCAATATGTAAGTGCCGGCATTGATTCCTGGTTCTCAAGCGAAGCGGTTTACGATGAGATTAAAGGGGTTTTTGAAAGTCAAGAAGGATTTGCAGAAATTTTTAGTGAAAGTGGTTGGCTGGGCAACGTTAAAACGCTCGAAGACGCCAAGACAATTCTTTTAAGAATGCTTGATGACGATTCTGTAAAAGATAAGGCTCAACAGCTTTATAATTACATTGTCGAGGCCGGAGACGAGGCGCAGCAAGAGCTCGAATTCATTGCCAAACAATTGAGGGAAAAATCTCAAATTGAGTCCCTAATGAATACTTTCGATAAACAATTGCAAAAACAAATTGACAGTCTTCAGGAACAAAAATCTGCACTTGAGGACATCAATTCACAACGAGAGTACGAAAACAAGCTTATTGAGGCAAAGATTAAGCTTGAAAATGCTCAAAATGAGAAGAAAAAAGTTTGGAGAGAGGGCGTTGGCTGGGTTTATGAAGCAGACACATCTGCGATTGCCGAAGCGCAGCAAGAACTCGAAGAACTAGAAAACCAAAAGACGATAGAAGAACTACAGACCCAAATCAATGAACTGCAGGCGCGGCGAGAATATGCTGCAGATATACCCGATAAACTAGAACTTGAACAAGCCACTCAAAATTTTAAAGAGTGGGCAAACAAGTTGGGAATTGTCAATGACGATCAATTGACAATTATCCAAAAACTAGAAGAGGTTTACAAAGACTTAAAAACCAGAACGAACGGACTAGAAGGGGACAGTCAAGCTAAGGGGCAGTTTGGTAAAGTTACGGAAGCCCAGATTGCTGCGACAAAAGCCCTCGTGGGCGAAAGGGGAACTCTTAGCACTCCCGAACCCGAGAGTGTTCAAGGGAAGCTTGAGTCTGCTTTTAAAGCATATTCGGGGCTTGATGAAACAGACAATTCGAAAGAAGCCCAGGAAATTCGTACAAGATATGCAGATGCCCTGAATACTTATCAAGAGGCATATAAAGCATATATTGATACTGGTGGCAGCACAACGCCAAGACAAAAAGAATTAAACGAGCTTAAGGCAGAAACGGCGCCAAAATGGGACTTTACTGGCGATACCATATATGGTACTTTACAAGAGGCCCCCATAGAGGAGTGGGCGAAGGGCAAGCCTAATCGTGTTGCTCTTATCTCTCCGGAGAATAGGACGGCGAAAGATGCTGGTATTAGTAATTTTGCCGACCTTCAAACATCAAAATACGAAGGGCAGTTGTTTGTAAATACCGCATCAAAATGGTATGACCATTTGTTCTGGGTTCACAATAGAAAAATATATAAAGCGACTATGGACGAAGGACAATATGGCGCCACAGGTGGGGTAAATAACCGTTATCAGAATGATGATGATCCAGAGTTCTATGTTTTCTCCCAAGATAATACCTATGCAACCGGTACTCTTTCTGCTTCCGGTGGCCCTTCTTTGGTGAACGATGATGCGCGATACGGGCTCGAGGGCATTATCACCCCTCAGGGTACCCTTACAGCACTCCCGTCTAAGTCTGGTGTAGTTCCTGCTGATATGACTCGTAACGTATGGCAATTGGGCGAGCTCGCTCCGAATTTAATTAAGCATTTGGTCGACATTGATTCTAAAGTTTCTTCTCCTAACGGATTTGGAACTGACGAATCTTTCAATGTCGAGCATTTGGATATTCATATGGTTGCACAACCTGGATTCAATATGGACGATTTTGTCCGAGAACTTGAGGCTGCTCGCAATCAGACAAGACATTTGTAAAAACATTTACACTTAATTGCGGCCCCTTACTGGGGTCGCGATAAAAGTGTAGTTTTATTTGCTGTAAATTTGAAAATTTCTGGCGGTGGCCAGTTTATATATATAATATTAATTTTAAAAGGAGAGAAGAAACTATGGGATTTCAGCAGCTGTATACAGAACAGCAGGTAGTAAACATAGTCGAACAAATTGGTTCCAGGGATATGAACTATTGGCTCCAAGCCGTAGATAGTGTTTTTCTTGGAATCGCCCCAGAAATTGAAATACTTAAAGCCCCTATAACAGTGACTCTTACCAGCCAACACTTGGGTGAGGCAGAATCGTGGGGTGGAGTAGTCAACAATAATTATTCCTACGATCTTATAGAAGGGAAAAACTATGTTGTTAAAGCAACAGTGGGCAAATTGAACGGTGAAAGCCAAGAGGTGGAGCTTAGCGCAATTGCAACCTCAAATGAAGGAAGTGTAAAAAGCTCGCTTTTGTCTTTTGTTGTGGAGGACAGCCTGCGCTTCACTCTCGAAGATAAGGTACACTTTAAATTTGTTGAGCCATATTATACAGAGGGAGAAGACTTTAGTTTTGTATCGGCTTTTGATAGCTCGTCAAGGCCTTACACTTGGTCTTATGTAACCGTTCATAGTCTTATTCAGAAAGCGCCGAATACCAACTTGTTGAAAGAACCACTGAACAGTATGGTTAGTGCAGAGAACCCTGTTCCTATCGGTTATAAACTTGGGTTAGAAGTAGGAAAAGCCTATGACATAGAATTTTCGATAGACGGTGTTATCCGCACAGTAACAAACACTTCTGTAAATATGGCAGATTTGGGCGAGGAAATACCAGCTACTGCTCTTATGTGTTTTGTCGTACAAGACACCACAAAGAGCGAAATGGAAGCAACAAAAGGACAATTCTATGTCTATGACGGTATAAACGCTGAAATGCAAGAGGCCGAAAATTCCGTATATATCTTTATTTGTCAAGACAGTAACGGAAATGCAGTTACAGCACAAGTATTGTCAATAAAAGAAAATACCGCAATCGAAGAATTTGTAACTCCGTTAGAACTCAATTTCGATAATAGCACCACGATACAGACACCAGGAGGAGATTGGTGTAACGGTTTTATTTATAAAAAATCAGAGTTTTTGAAATCCATAAAAGATGGCGATATTGTCAGAATAACTATGGATATGTTTACGACCTTTAATGGAGAGGAGTTTAGGTTCAATGATGTCAAAATTGACGAGACAGCATTCGTAGATAATGAAGGACTTTATCTTAACTTATCGTTATACAACTATACAGACGACTTGTTCCCAACAATGTATATCACAGATAGTAATTCAAGTCCTTCTGACTACGTGTTCGTTGGCGTAGCCTTAGGCGAAGCTAATATCAATTGCAAAATAAAGAGCATGGAGATATCGCACGGCCTGCTACAATCCGATGTTACATTAACTACGACTAAAACATCACAGAATTTGAACTATAGCATAGGTCTTAAAGTAAACGAATATTATGACATAAATTTTTATGCAACAGATAGTTCTGGCGGAAGAGTAGCGTATAAAGATGGTGTATACGCAAAAACGAACACTGACGGCGGCGTCAGCCTTTCAATAGTTCGAGGCAGTACCAATGCGATAGAACTCGAATTTGTGGTTATTGATGGCGTATCGTTAAATGATAGTGGACAGGTTACTATTGACGCAAACAGCTCAGCTATCCGTGTTTCTCAATTTGGAAATTTTGTTTCTGTTACAGTTACAAGTCTTCTGTTGAGTAATAAGTAAGTGAGGTGAAATTATGGCAATAAAAGAAATCAAATATAGTGATATAGAACAAAGAGCGCAGACGATTAAAACCTATGTTGACGAAGCAGCAGAAGCGGCGAAAACACAGGCGAACGCTTACACGGACGAACAGATTAGAAACATTCCTGCGCCGCCAGCTCCCGATATTCCGACTGCGTTGCCTCAAAAGTACGAAGCGTTTAAGGTACAGCTTGTGCAAGGCAATATTAGCGAGGGCGAAGACCCGATGTGGAGCGAATATCACGAAACACTTTGGAACGGTAACATAACTCTAACAACTGGCGCAAGAGAAAACTTTTTCATAACGGATACAGTCATTGACTATCCAGAGCCGAGGAAGTACAGTCTTTTGCTTACGGTTGGTGGTGTAGAAAAAGAGCTTAAACACGTCGGCTATTCGGGTAGCTTTGAGACTTATACTTGCACAGAAAACGGTGTTGTCGTTCTTAACGCAGATGTGCAAGGAATGAACACATATAGTAGTTATTATAATAACACGACCAAGATATATGTTTATTGCCCGACTGGCAGTGCTTTAATAGGGCAAACTATGACGGCGGCTCGTTATGGTAAAAAACAATACCTTTACTCTTTAACGAACCCTGCGGCAATTCTTCAATACCCAAGCGAAACCGAAAATACACGCTTCCTGACGATGTGTAAAAGTATCGCCACGAAGAACGCAAAACTCAAACTTACGCTTACGGACAACGTTATTGAAGCGAATTATGCTAACATCTCGAACGAGTTAGTAACGACTGACTATGTAAATGGCGATAATCGTATTCGTTGGATAGGCATTGTGGCAGACAGAGTTCCGAACAAAGCATACGGTTCTTACATACACGACGATATGCCGACTTGTATAAAGGGCGTTCTCGAAGTCGAATATACCGACGAGGAAGCGACAAAAGAGTGTGTTTACGACAAAATACAAGGTGAAAGCTACACGTTCAAAATCGGCGACTTCAACCACGAAGAGAGCTCTGCGTTTGACTATTACTTCAACGGTGCGGCTTTAATTCCGTTCGACAATGCGCAAATACAAGCGAGTTTTACTTATCGTCCAGTCTCGGGCGCAGAAAAGACTATACAAGTTAAGTCGATGTATGGAGCTATGGACGGCGGCCAGGCTCAATACTTACCGTTCTTTGACATTTCCGAGCTTTTTGGACAGGCGGCGAATACCGTTACAGCAGCAATTACGTCTAACACTGCTGTCGAAAATGTCGATATGAGTGGCAGGCCAGTAACGACGATTGCTCTTCCAAGAAATATCCAGAACTTCACCGACGCAAACGATGAAATAATGGTGGGCAGCATTTTGACACTTACGCCTTCCTCCCTCCCTCAAAAGTATTACAGATTAAATACCGCATTATCAAAGGCTAGGTGGAAAACCACCGAAACATTTGACTGGATAAACGGGAAAGAGGCCGACACCATTACGGCATACGTCGCAGCTTGGAAGTTCCCTAAAGCTTCAAAAGGTGCAGAGTATTCCATAAAATTAAGTGACGGCACTACTGGTTTATACACAGTAACTGGCCAAAATCAACAATTTTCAATTTCAATAAACGTGTCAAAAACGCCTACTGACTCGCAAACGGCAATAACCGTGAGATTGGAAGTGAATGCGGACGGAAGTGCGAGAATACTATGCAGTGGCGCGAATAAGGAATATCATTACATATATACTACAATAATTGTAAATAATACAAATTTTTATGAGTTAGAAAACAGTGCAATTAAAGTAAATAGCGAGGTGCGGTACATTTTAGACGAGAATAGCTATGCAATTGCAAAAAGCGCAGGCTTACGAAAGCTCATAGATAGAACAGAAGGCAAGCTTAGATTTACCGCGGAAGCGACGCCAACAAAAAGTATAGGTAGCTATCTGCTGGTCGGCGAAACATCCGTGGAGGGACTTGCATATATTGACGATGTATTATATACCATCCCTACAAATACAAGTGAGCTGACAAACGACAGCGGTTTTGTCAAGGCTTCTGAAGAAAACACGTTTACCGCGGCGCAAACATTTGGCGACGTGAAAACGTCAGGCGTCTATGGGACGGGAAATAAGCTTTTACTTATGGAGTACGAGAACGGGGCGGCGCTTGGCGTGTCCGGAGCAGTACGGCCAAAGGTGGCGCAGGTTTCCGGCAGCAACACGACATACAAAGACGTAGCGCTTTTGGACGATATTTCGCAAATTAGCGGCACGCTTGTAGATACGTATGTCGTAAAGATACCGGGAACAATCACGACGCCATCGGGTGACACTATTCAACGCGTTTTATGTGCCGTTGGTACAGTCGTGGGCACATCCGGAGCTACAACCGTAAATTTGGACGCGTATGGTTCGTTTTATGATTATCAAAATAACGCGGCATGGGTATGCGGTGCAAGTAAACATGTATGGGCAAAATTTACCGCGAGCAATGTTATAACAATGTATCGTAACATTGAAGAAGGAAGCGACACAATGCAAGTTACGCTTATGTTTTTCGCATGGAGGAAGGTCGAATGAAAGACAACGGACTATTAACGGGCGTTATAGGCGCTATCGCCGTAAACGCCGTCACCGTTGAAACCAACACAATTTGGGCGGCCGTCAAACTCGATTAACGAATCCGTTTTTTGTTGTCACAACGAGTTGACAAAAATAAAAAATTTTATTAAGATAATCAGAAGGGGGCCTTAAGCCCCCTCGATATCTTATTTTTGGAGGGCAAAATGGGAGAATCTAAATATAAGAAAGATTGTAAATATTTTCTTTGTGAAGAGGGCGTGTACTATTGCTTAGACACAGAGACTGAAAAGGTGAGAAATTATATTTCTTTTTGCCCTTTAGAGTGTAAAAAGTGCAAAATTAAAGAACAAGTTGCTGAAAATTTCCCAGCGACTGGTAAAGGAGGATCTGATGGCAGTTTATAAGCCTACTTATTGTTATCCGTATTTGGAACCAGTAGATTTTAAGATTCCAGACGGTCCTAAATATTTCACGTGCCAAGTAGACACTTCCAACATTGGAATTAGTGGCTATAAAGCAAAACTTTTAAACGAAAATAATGAAGTGGTGTTCCCGACAGATGGGGAGGACGGAAGGATTAGCCCAATTAGTGAATTGGGTATTCCTGGTGCGCTTAATGGGGAAGAATTAAGATTCCCATTTATACAATCTTGGAACAACAAAACTACTTCTTCATATAATGCAATTTATTGTAAAATTGACTATTACATAAACTATTATCAAGAAGAAGGCCTTAAAGAAGCCACCAATAGTTATAAAATTAAAAACGGGGCAGTGGTTGAGGCCGACGGGGTTCCTCTTTTTATTGATAATTACCCAGTTTATGTTGGAGAAACCTTTGTCGCTGGCGGCGTTTTATATGAGGCCTCTGCTCAAGGTTTGCAAGAACCCACTCCTGTAGAAGGAATTTACTATGTTGTGGGCGGAGAAACTTTTCAGGGCAAAAGTTACAAATACCAAGATTCTTCTTTTGGTTCTTTTGACGAAGCTCTATGGGTTGATATCAATGAGAAACCGGTAAACATTAAAAACGACGGGAAGACTTATAAGTGGCAAGTAACGCTTTTTTCAGGAGAAAGAGGGAAAAAGGTTATAGGCGACGATAAAAAATATGTGGACTATTCTGGATTAGCGAACCCTGAATTTAACACCTTTTTGGGATCCGGTACGATTTTGGGTTCAACAGAAGACAGAATTCAAGGACCGATAAGCGACAAGATTTACGCTAAACAGTGGCTGCAGCTTTTGGATTCCAAAGGGAATCAAGTAGGGACACGCACTCGAATAGAATCATATAGCCAGTCTGTGGGGCATATTTACCCCGTTTCTGGCGATTCGAGAGGGTTTACCAATTCGATGCTCTATAGAGATGCAAATAGTCCCGAAAGTCTCGCAACCCAATTTGCAGTATATAAATATTCAAACAACGTCGACCAGATCACAAGCCAAAATAAAGTTAACCAATCCGTTAACTTTCCTCTTTTGGAAAATGGGGCTTTATATAACGCGAGCGGCGCACAACCATATGACTATATCATTAGCGGAAGTGAAAACATAGACAATTTTAACAGGGCTTGTGGGACCAATCCGCAGCTGTGTTCAACAGACAAGGACGGCAACCCTCTTTATAAGGGAGAGACGGTACTAATCTGGAATCCAAAAGGTTCAAAACAGAATCCGCTGACGGGATTGTTTACAATAGGATATACTCCATCTTCATCACAAGAGGGGGACAAGAGCATAACGGGCATCTTCCCCTTGGTCAAAGAGACGGTGGACAAATTTATCAGTACGCCAGATGGGGAGTATGGGGCTAGCGCAACCGCAAATCTAACTGTCACTGTCGGGAGCGGGGAGTGTTATATTGAAGGCAAAAAAATAGAAAACACAGAGGTCGTAATAGAAGAATCCACCGACGCCTTGGGCAGAACAATAAGAAGAACGGCACATAAAAGCGGGACACAAATTATTTTGACGACGCAGGTCACCCAGGTTTGGAATGACAACCCTGGTCCAACAGCCACTCTTGAGGCCCCGGGGAAATCAGTAACAATCACCGTCAAGAGTGGGGGGGTTGCTACTGAGCCATCCTTCACCTTTTCCATGCTCTATGATTGGCGCAAAATATCCTCATATATTGGCAAGGTGTTTTTTGTTGAAAATGGAGAATTTTCTAATACGAACATTCTTTCAAAGGCTGTTGCGGGAGGCTCTAATGATATTGTTGATGGAGGCTCTCCAACAACAATCGAGTTTGCAGCAGAAGAGCCCATTGAGATTTACCCCGAAAGCGAAAACAAGTTCTATGGGAAAATCTTTAAAAACGAAGTAACAAATCAAAAATACAACACCAAGGACGAGCTTATTTCTGCCGACGGATTGGTCTATGTCTCTCCGTTTGTTGGATTACAAGCGGGCGCTCGGCTATATGTTTCGGACGGAACCATAATTAGAGCTTTGACGGTTGATTCAGACACGTGGGCAGTTACTTATAGTGCGATGAGTCCGGCGGCGACCGAGGCCTATTCTTCGGTTAATCCATTAAAGTATGAAATTCGTACAAACTTCAGGTCTGGCGATGAAACGCCTTTTTATGCTTATGACGCTCCTCAAATTGTGCCTTGGGTCGAAAATGCGCTTAGCGTCATAGATGTGAATACTGGTTCTACCATTTTATTAGAAAAAGACAATGAGGTTTTAACCGTACCGGTCTTTTTTGAAACCGAAGTAAGGACCAGATTCGTTGTTATGAGTGGCCAATATGTTCAACCTCAAGGGGTATCCTGGACGAGTTATCAATGGTATCTTGTAGACGGTTATGGGAACATAATTCAGGATACTGGTAAAAAGTATGATGGCCGCATAAGCACAACCTTTTACGGGTTAGACGGCCCTACCCCACTAGATGTCGCGAACGGCGTCGCGGTTCCAAATACCTACTATGCAGTATTGGTTGTAGAAGATGAGTTGGGAAATTCGTTAACTTTGGCAATAAAACTTTCTGTAGAAATCAACCCACAGACACTTCCGGTGGGATTTAGCGGGGAGTTTGACTGTCGCTCACATGCTGTAGTGTTGAAAATTCAAGATTATGGATATCCAAAGTTTTCACAAACGATAGGCTCTACAAATGTCGTTAGCGTATTGGCTGCAGGCAACGGGGTTAATTATCAAATTAGCAAGACCAAGCCAAAAGAGTCGAAGGTCGCTATCACCGGAACGGGCGGAAGCTTAAAGGCGGCAGACCAAGTTATCATTCCCGAAGCAGGGGCTCAACTTAAGCACTTCTTTGCTAAAGGAACCGAGTCTACGACTGTTTCTAGAAAGTTGGCGACTAATGCAGAGGGAAATATTGAATGGCATACAAAAATAAAGCTTGATGCCAATTTCTGCGGAGAAATTCTAAACTATTCCGTAGATATTGGGGACAGCCTTGGCAATGTCGATAAATTAAACATTTTATTGGAGTTGCCGAACAACTTCAACCCTCAGCCGAATAACGATAAATTAAACGATGAGCGAAATAAAGTAAAATGTACAGTTTCGACAAAAGACTCGTCAGCTTCGGCTTCGGGGATTGCGTTATTTGATCTCCCCAGCGAAAATCAAGAAGCATACTATTTACAACCTGTTGATTGGGTTGATCCTGATAGTGGAGATTTGACTACCAATGGTAATTCCAATTTGGAATATCTGGATTTTACCCATCCTTTTGTTAAACAAGTTGATGGAGAAGCTGTCAGCTACGTAGAGCGGACGGATTATACCAATATCAACGAACCAATCAATACCAAAGCTAAACGCGACAATATTGGTGAGTGCTGTTTACAGACTGGCAGAGGTAGTTATTTTAACAAGTGGACAGATCTTAAACGAATCCAAGTTGAAACCCCTGCTGGCCCTCGAGTTGTTCAGACCGCAGAACCCGCGAAGTGGCAAGATACAGGGAAAGACGTTAATGGAAATAAAGTTCCGATGATTTGGACAGAGGGCTGGAATGACGATTATGACACCAAAATGGTTCAAGTTAAGCGTCACGCTGCCGTAGGGTCAAAAACATGGCTTATAGACTGCTATATGCGAGATATAGACGAATTGTATAATCGTGGTTTTAACTTGATTTTTAGTGATAACAAATGGGTTTTACAGGCAAGAGATCCAAACTATCAATTAAAGGATTATGTTATAATTTTGTTTAAAGAGGAGGTAAGTCAGTGAAAGAAGGTATAAACAGATATTGCGGAATATCTTACTCTGGACGAGCGAACAACTCCTCTGATTACGATACAAAACAAGAAATTTCCTATTTTTTCCAAAAAAAGTGGGATACAACTACTCAAAATAATGCGGTGCCAGCCTCTTACGAAGATTTTTTTACCAAACAAGATGGCGAAATCGCGTATTTGTTAAAAACCGAAGATTGGAATACGATGGATGCTCCAACCTATGGAATGTATAAAATTCCACAAAACGATTCGGGCAATAATTACTCGGTTTATAAAAAGGAAGTTGCCGATGGTATAACGTATTATTCTCCTGTTGCGGTGAATACCAGTGATACGACCATTGTAGATTTCAACGTCTCTGCGGGGAGGGAATACGAATATATCGCTTATGCGGCCGGAACCCCAGAAGAAGGAGGGGCAGACGATTACACGACTGCCCTTCAAAGGCTTCCTGGCAGCATTAAAGTAGACTGGGATTGTTGGAGTTTAACCGAACTCGTCCCCACAAGCGCGGGCGTGGATAGTCCAGCAATCAAGAAGGCGTATTTTGCTGATGTTCACAATGTCTGGTTATTCAAATACGATGTAGAAACGGGAGACCAGGTACAAAACATTTCTAAAACCGAGCAAAAAACACTTGGGCAGTTCCCTAGGTTTTCACACGGTAGACAAAACAATATTACCAGTTCGGTTAGCTGTTATTTGGGAAGCGAAATTATAAATCCTGGAATGTTATGTGAAAGTGAAAAAATTCCGTATTCTCAAGGGTATGTGGAGAGACTTCCTTGGAGGTCTAACCTGACCACTAATCAAAAGGTGGCCATGCTTCAAGAATGGCGTAAAATTGTAGCTTCTAAAAATCCGAAACTTATTAAGGATCGTAAGGGGCAAATGTTTATTGTTCAAATCACGAGCGGCTCAAATAAACCGGTGGACAATGTGGGATATCAGCCTGATAAAATTAATTTCAGTTGGACACAAATTGCTTCAACCGAAGGTGTCGTTATCGTTGGTAATAAAGAACTTGAGATTCCGAAAGTCTCAAAGGCTTCGTGTGGTTCTTCTTCGGATACGGTTTGTGTCGGCAACCCTCTTGTGGCCAAGACTGAAAAAGAATTAGAGGCATATGATTCATCGAAATACGATGGGATGGTTGTTAAATATTCTGGGGGCGGAGACAACTACGAAAACGGATATTACGTCGTTAAAAATCCCAAGTAATTTTTGGGTGCACCGTCGTGCCCCATTCTCCAATTAAAAAAAAGAAAATTTCCTCTCCCGTTTTTGCGGGGGAGGGGGAGGACTTATGGCAATTATTGAAAGCGGATTAGAGGCCGCTGTAATGATAAATAAAATGGAGAGCAAAGATGCTCTTGCAACAAAGGGTTCATTGTACGTTGGCACAGGTGGGACAACTACTGTTACTACGTCTACGAATGCAACGGTTTCAATTCCCGAGACCACGGCATTTAATCCGCCTGATACAACTGATGCAAACGGCGGAGTTATGATTTGGGACACTTCGGTGAATAGTGACACGGGGTGGGCGGTTGCTAAAATAAAGACCAAAAATTTGGAAAACGGACGAGTGGAACAGGCCAATAAGGCTGATCGGGCTGATACTATTTTGTTTAAGGATGAATACAAATCTTTTGCAGGAGCTTTTGTTCAAGAATGTTTGTCGAAAATTTATCCTATCGGCTCAATTTACATGAGTGCTAACAACGTAAGTCCGCAAATATTCCTTGGCGGCACGTGGGTAGCGTGGGGTAGCGGTAGAGTTCCTGTCGGTGTTGACACGAGCGATACGTCTTTTAATACCGTTGAAAAAACAGGCGGTGAAAAGACACACGTCTTGTTGCCTACCGAAATGCCAAAGCACGAACATACTGGAACACAATCAAAAGGAACTGGTGTTTACTCGCGAAAAGACCTGACGGCTATAACTCCTACGGTACAGTGGGAAAGGAAAAAGTATGTTGCAGATTTTACGGCTTCAACAATAGAAACCGTTACAGCATACGAGCAAGGTTTGGGTGAGGTTACAGATACGGTGCAGGTGGATCATGGGATAGCCTTAGGGGACAATGCGGCGCACAACAACCTGCAACCATACATCACTTGCTACATGTGGAAGAGAGTTTCATAAGTGTAAGCTCAAATTTAATAATTTAGAAAACTAAAAAAATAGGAGGCGCAAAATGGCTCGAATAATCAAAACTATTGGTTTGGCAAGCGGGGATATCTTGTCGTTAAGCGTTATGAATGGCGATACTTATTTGGATTCAAATGTTAGCATCGCGGAACTAAACGCTCTGATCAACTCCCCTGTTTTGCGCCCTCGCTATAGGATTTACCTTCTTCATTCGGACGAAACGATAGATTATCAAATCCCAAACGAAGACATTTTGTTGAGTGGCTCTTCTTATAGTGAACAATATCAAAACGGGCAGCGTCGTTCGTTGTCATTTTCGTTGTATAACACAGACAACAAATATACTCCCTCCGTTAATACTCTCTGGGCCGAAAGTAAGTTTGCTTTAGATTTCGGCATTGAGAAAGACGATGGCAACATTATCTGGAAAAGGAGCGGAGTGTATGTCGCTTCTTCTTTGACTCCTTCTGAGAGCCCAGACTCTCAGACCGTTGCGATACAAACTGGCGACAAGTTTTCGATTTTTGAAGGGAAAACAGGAACTCTTGAAACAAGCTACGAAATTCCGGTTGGAACCGACATAGAAGACGCAATAAGAGGCATTTTGCTTGGTTCCAAGGGGAATGGAGAGCCGTTTGATACGAGTTCTGTTATTTACCATTCGAGCTTTAAGGGGCGGAAAACTCAAGCTAAAATTAGCAAATCTGCGGGAGAAACGCTGGGGAGCATTTTATTGGAACTGGCGAATCAATTGTCTGCAGAAATGTTTTACAACGCAAATGGCAACTTAACGGTTCTTCCTACACAGGAAACCACGCTTGACGTGGATAAGCCTGTAATCTCTTATTTGGAAGATGCGAATGGAGACTTTTCTGGGCTGTCTTTTGGGCTGCAGGTGAACAACATAGTTAACAGAGTGGTTGTTATTGGGGCAACGATAGACGGGAGAGTTTATACGGCGACAGCGGTAAACGATGACGCAACGTCGCCATTGTGTTATCAAAGAATCGGTTATCGGACTGGCCAAGTCATTAATGATAGTAACATTACTTCTCAGAGTTTGGCCGACGACAGAGCGAAATATGAGCTAAGAAAACAACTTATTTTAAAATCTTCTGTTAGTGTGAGCGTTAGTTTTAATCCACTATTATCGGTTAATAATTTGATTGAAATAACTGATGAATTCTTTGGACTGGACCACGAACGGTTTTTGTTGCAGGGCGTTTCCTGCAGTTTGGACTATTCGGGCTCTATGTCAATAACGGTTTCCAACGTTAGAAATCTACCATTTGCTTCGCGTGTTTAGGAGGTGGCCTATGGGTAAAACAAGTTATGATTTTCTGGAAGTGCTCCGAGACACGATTGATGACAAGGTTTCAACTCTTGATCAAACGATTTATTGCAAGATTGTCGGGGTCAATGAGGACTACACCCTAGACGTCACGGTGTTACCAGATGACCACACTAGAATCAAATCGGTAGTTAATGCTTCAAAATATGTTTTTAATGTTGGCGATTATGGCATTTTATATAAAATTGGGAACAACCTGGCGAACGCCTTTATAATAGCGAAGCTTGGTCCCTCGGCAGACGACAGCAAGCCGCTCGGTCAACAGACCGGGCCGATTGAGAATGGTGGAGACACAATAGTCAATAACTACTATCAAACGATTGTATCTTCTGCAACTTACACCCACAGCCAGGATGCTCCTTCGGATTTGTGGACAATTAACCACAACATGGATAAGTTTCCAAGTGTAACTGTGGTAACAAGCGCGGGCGACATTGCCGCCGGCGGAGAAATAGATTATATAGATTCTAACAATTTGACGATTGGTTTTGCGGCAGCTTTCAGTGGCAAGGCCTATCTAAACTAAGGGGGAATTTACACAATGAGCCAAAAATGGTTTAATGGCATAAATTTGCAACAAAATCAGCTGGAAAACGCTGTAATTCAAAATTTAGCAAGCGATCCGTCTTCGGGGAAGGCTGGTCAAATATACTACAACACGGCCGATAAGGGATATAAGTATTATAACGGGACGGCATGGGTGGGCATTTCCGCCGATGCGGTTAAGTCTATTGTAGCGGGCAATGGTTTGACGAGTTCGGGGACCGACACTGTGACCATAAGCCTCGGGACACCATCGTCTTCGGGTTCGGGCTCCAACACTTTCGGAAGTAATGGTCTTACGGCCACGAGTCATACTCACCAAATTTCATTGCCAGATGCGTCAACAACGGCCAAAGGTGTCATTGAAATTGCTACAGACACAGAAGCCACAACTGGCACGGACACAACCCGTGCGATTAATGCTAAACAGCTCGCGGCTGCTAAACAAGATGCGATAGATTCTGCAAAGGTTACGATTCAAACATCTAACGGCATTACGGGCGGAAGTGCTACAGCCGGAAACTCCTTTACTTTGAGTGGCGTAGATGCCACTACCTCTGCGAAAGGCGTGGTACAGCTGGCAACCGATAGCGATAAGACAAGCACTGACAAAGTTGTCACGGCCAAACAGCTTGAGACCGCAAGAACTTCGGCCTCTGTCACAGTTACGGCCGGGAACGGTTTAGGTGGGGGCGGCACAGGGAATAGCATGACTATTCTCTTGGGAACTCCGTCCACTATTACGCAGTCGACCACGAACAATGTTACTCCTAATAGCCACACTCATGCTTTGAGTTTTACGGAGGTTCCAAGTCCGACGGCGAGCGGTAATGAGATTTCTTTTATAGATACTGTTTCTCAAGGAGCCAATGGTGGTATTACGGCCACAAAGAAAACCGTAAGAAGTGCGAGCACTACGCAAACTGGCGTTGTTGAGCTGGCCACCCAAGACGAGGTGAACACCGGGACAGACACCACTAGGGTCGTTACGGCAGCAACGCTCGGCAAGGGCAAGGCCAATGGTGTTGCTTCTTTGGATGAAAACAGCAAGATCATCTCGAGCCAGTTGCCCGATTATTTGCTTGGGCAGGTTATGTATGGTGGTAACGCGATTGCTATCGGTGGTAATGCCGACATTGCTGTATCAAGCAGCCTGAAGGCAAAAAAGGGCATAACAGCTGATGTGATTACTATTCACCCCACAGCTTCAGAATCGGGAGGGACCAACTATGGCTATGCGCAGTTAGAAGGGGTGTATTTTATCGCTCAAGTAACTGGAACCCTTGGAGATGTCACTGGAGGCATTACTTATGATAAGGGAGACTGGATCATTTCGACTGGAGAGGCGTGGGCCAAAATTGACAATACTGATGCAGTTAAAAGTGTTAATGGCAAAACGGGAGTTGTTAATATAGACTATGTTGCTTCGGCTGGTAACGCTACTATAGCAAACCGAGTGGCGGGCCAACTATACATAGAGGGTTCTCCTCAGAGTGGCGGCAGCGGTGCTACCACCCAGTTTTGGTATGATGGTAGCGACCAAATTGCCCTATATCTTGAAACTGATGATTTTAAGTTTGATGATAGAGAAGGGTCGAATTCTACAAAATTCGATCTCTCTTTAAAAACTACCGGAGTTACAGCGGGAACTTATAATTCCGTAACTGTCGACACGAAAGGTCGTGTAACTGCAGGGACTAATATCTCCTATGTCCAAAAATCCGTCCAAACCATAACTGGGAATGGCACCACCACGACTTTTGACATTGCCCACACATTGGGGGCAGATGTTCTCGTCCAGGTTTATTTAACGGGACAAACAATCGGTTCTGATACCGTGGACGAGCTCGTTATGGTAGATACTTACACCATGAACAACAAAGTTAAGTTGGTATTTGCAACAGCGCCAATCGCCTCTCAAACCTTTAAAGTGGTGATCACCGGTTAGTTGTCACAAATACTTGACAAAATTGAAAAGCTGGGGTATACTTATTATATAGGGGTAGTATTCCCCAGTTCTTTCGAAAGGAGGTCCTATGCGACTTTTTAGCAAAATAGAAAACTCAAAAGATATAACCGACAAGGAATATGTAGATAAATTTTATAAAAAGCCTACAAGTGGAATTCCAAAATCGGATTTAGCTTCTGCCGTGCAAACATCTTTAGGTAAAGCAGATGTCGCTGTTCCTAATACCCGAAAAGTCAACAATAAAGCATTAAGTTCCGATATTACATTATCAGCCTCTGATGTAGGTGCGTTACCGGATACTACTGTTATCCCTACAAAAGTATCTGACCTTACAAATGATAGTGGTTTTACCACGAATACTGGTACTGTCACTTCGGTTGCCGTAAAGATGAATGGCTCAGAAAAAGGTAAGGTCACAAGTTCTGGGACGATTGACTTGGGAACAGTAATTACTTCGCACCAAGATATAAGCGGCAAAGCAAATTTAACTGGCGGGAATACATTTACAGGGACACAGGTATTAAATAGCCCAAGTTCTGGTGGATATTCAATAAATGCGGCTGGTTATATAAAAGGTTCTTGGCTGCAATCTTCTGCAACATCAAACAAGGGCGCAAACACGGGTAAAGTATGTGTGTTCGATGATGCTGGTTGGATATATTACCGAACACCTGCTGAAATCTTGACAGAGGCTGGTGGAGCAAAGACAAGTGACATACCAACCTTTACCCTCAGTGGCACAACATTAACAATCACAGTATAAGAGGACGATATGGCAGATATAAAATTTGATTTTAATTCAGAAGGCAATTCAATTCCCATAACTTTCCCTACGGGGTCCGACATTGTTTTTGTCCAGCAGGCAGAGGATATGTCTTATTTTGTTACCACAAGTTTCACCAGTAGCTTATCTGGCACGTATTCTAATGCTTCTATAAATGGAGTAAACTTAACCAGCTCGTTTCAACCGGTCCATTCAATAGGTCCTGTGAAACAAACAACATATGAATTTAGTGCCAAACTTGAAAACGGGACGGTAACGTTGCGCCAATACGTCTATTGGGAATCGCGACTTCAGCCAAGCGCACTTCGGGTGACTCTCAAGGGGCAGACCTATTCAACCACGATGACTGTCGGGTCTGGAATAGATACTATTAACTATGTTCATAACGGGACAACAACAAGCTTGATGGTACTAAAATATGCTACCACCGGCGCAAACTTAGGAGAAGCAACAAGAAGCGGTATTTCAGAATATTCAAAAGCGACTTTGGATGGCTATGTCGGGCTAAAAAACGATACCTGGAGTGGAATAACAAATGCAAGTTCGCTTGTTGCGGGCAACTATTACTATATCAGAGTAAAAGTTTCTGACACCAACAAAACTGGTAAATTTTGTGTGAAATTTATTTCTGCGAATGGCACTACCATAACAACCGACAATATGGGTTGGGGATACGATGGAGAGCCTATCTATACTCAAACTGTTTGGGCAAAACCATATGTTTACACTCAGACTGTTGGCTCAAATACAACAATAGTTGCAAAGAAAACATCTTCACCATACAGAGGTGTCGGGGTTGGAGACACAATGTTGAACAAGGACACAATATATTATGGTGATATGTTTAATATAACTGCGACCCCAGCAAGCGGCCATACTCTTACAAAATTTACCATAAACGGTTCAAGTCAAGTGTCTTCGTCTACGACAGCTGTTACAAAGTCTTGGAGATGTACTGGTCCAATAACCGTAGTAACAGAAGCTGTTGTTACTCCGTCGGGCTCGTTATTGGCTCCTATAATAACAGACGCAACATTTGTTGGCGTTGACGAAATCGAAGTAGAGTACAACAATCCAAATTCCATCCCGGTAACCGCGCATGGGGTATTTAGGGACGCAGGACACGATCCATATGGTGGCGTGGGCAACATACAAACTTCCGCAAACGCCACAGCAGCTTATTTATATATACCACTAGACAGCAGCGGTCAATACGAACCTGGTTGGACCGTAACTCTATATTTTACTGCCACCGGATATCCCGATAGCGCAACGACCACTTACACATCAACTACCTAACCCCAAAAGGGCGTGGACTTGTCGAAAATTTTATGAATATAGAATATCTAATCAACAAATACTCCTTGTATATCAAAAGAATTTACAAAACAGGCTCCTCTGTCTTGCCGTGGATAACAAATTCTCACGACAAGGACTACATTATTTGGGTAGAAGCTTTCCCAGATATAAGAGGGTTTGAATTATTTGCAGAAAAGCCCAAAGACGAATGCTGGTTTCTTAAGACAGAAGATTCTAAACTAAATCCTAAAATATACTCCTATCAAAAGATGTTTGAGGAAGTTCTTTATGACGATATGTCCCCGGAGACAAAGTATGACATATTCGCAAACGATGAATATAAGCAGCATATAACAAAATATGCGCTTGGTAAACCATATACTCCGCAATACAAATGGTGGTATCATATTCTTACAGGAATATATTTATTAGATAATGGCGAATATAAGATAACAGAGGAACAAGCAAAAAACATACAGCTTTGCCACGACAAGCAAATGTCGGAAGAATTATATCTTTATATTCAGCAAAGACTTACAGAATACTCAAAAGAGGTGCACGATGAAAACTCTTAAAAAAATTATTTTTTGGCTCCTATCTTTTACCTGGGGCCTTCCGGTGACATTGGTTGGCGCCCTCATTGCCATTGTCCTTCTAATCGCGGGGCATAAACCACACCGTTTTTATCAAAACGTTTATTTTTGTTTTGGTAAGGGCGGTTGGGGCTTTGAGGCGGGTCCGTTTTTCTTTTTGTCGACCGATGCCGCCGACAGCCTTGACATGAAGCAACACGAGAGCGGTCACGGGCTACAGAACATTATGTTCGGCCCCCTTATGCCATTCCTTGTCAGTATACCATCTTGTATTCGGTTTTGGTACAGAGAATGGCTCGTCAATTCTGGGAGGAAAAAATATAATGAGCTCCCAGAATATGACAGCGCCTGGTTTGAGGGGATGGCCACAAAGCTGGGCAAAAAATACTACAAGGAGGAGAGGTAATGGTAATAAATTACGCATTTTATTTCTCCTTCAACCATACTTTGCAAACCTAACAGCGTCCAACTTTTCAATGCCGATAACGCTTGCCGCGGGCGATGTTTTGTCCGTGTCGTACAGCATTAGCGTAGGGGAGTAGGGAGAAAATTTTTGTTTTGTGGTACAGAGGTGTCACAATCACTTGACATTTGCCCACAAGGGGTGTATACTCATCTCTTGTGGGTTTAGTCTTCTTTAGAAGGCAAAAACATAGAAAATTATCATAAGGAGTTTTTATGGGAAAAGTAAAAGTTTATTCAACTCATTGCCCAAAATGCAGTGTGGTAGAAAAAAAGTTACAAATGAAAGGTATTGAATTTGACACGTGCGACGATGTCAACATTATGAAAGAGAAAAATATGCTCGCGGCGCCATATCTTGAAGTAGATGGCGAACTGCTTGATTTTGCAAAAGCTATAGCGTGGATCAATAAGCAGTGAGGAGGGGGCTATGAATATAGAGCTTGAAAAGAACCTCGATAAGGATTTTACAGCAACAATAGAAGAGCTTCGGCATTCTCCGGCGGGAGAACAGCTTATGGAAATTAATGGTCTTGCTCAGAAAAATCTTAATTTTACAGAATTCATAGATAATTTCGTAGATTCGGGAAGCAACGTGGCTGACATATCTATCAACCCGAACGCCAACAGCGACACAAAGGATGTTACGAGTCTTATTTACACAATGGCTGAGCCTCATCGTAAACTGCTTGCGATGAACAAAATTTTTTACGAGCTGAAAAAGAAGTATGGTCTTGAGCAGGCAAAAATTTGGCTTAATGGGGAATTCAGAGGGGAAACATATTTACATGACTTTCCTTCCGCGAGCTTTTTGCCGTATTGCTATGCTGTGGATATGGACCAGCTGGTCGAAAAGGGGTTGTTTTTTACTAACAAATTTAGAACAACTCCGGCCAAGCATCTGACGACTTTTAATGATCATACTTTGGAATATATTGGATGGCTATCTAACCGACAATCGGGGGCTGTGGGGTTACCTAGCTATTTAGTTTATTCTTATTATTTTTGGAAAAAAGATGTAGAAGACGGTTTTTACCTTAAATCTCCAGAATATTATCGAGATCAATGTTTCCAAAAATTCATTTATGATTGCAATCAGCCATACTTGAGAATAACTCAGTCGGCTTTTACGAATATCACCATAATGGATCGTAACTATCTGACTGAGCTATTTGGGGGTAGAGAATACCCAGATGGTTCGTTCGTAATCGATTATATAGAAGAAATTTTGGAATATCAAAAAGCCTTCATTAACGTGGTTAAAAAGGTTCGTCATGATATGATGTTTACTTTCCCGGTTATTACCTATTCTTTGCTTTATCGAGATGGCCATTTTGCTGACGAGGATTTTGCTAAATGGGCCTGCGAAGCAAATATGGAATGGTGCGATGGGAACTTCTATTTGGGCTCCGATGTAACGAGTTTGAGCAGTTGCTGTAGACTTGTGAACAATCTTCAAGAAGTGCACAAAAAGAAGAATTTAGGTTTTATTAATTCGATCGGGGGCACGAGCTTGAGTATTGGGTCGGTCAAGGTCAACACTATTAACCTGAGAAGAATTGCTCTCGAGTGCGAGGGGGATTTTGAAAAATATCTTCAGATTCTCAGAGAAAGAGTAGATACAGTTGTGAAAACGCTGGACATTGTACGTTCGATTATTCAACGGAACATCGAGAAAGGGTTGCTACCAAACTATACCTACGGTCTGTTAAAACTGGAGAACCAGTATAACACCATCGGAGTAACTGCTTGTTATGAAGCAATTCGAGACTTGGGTGGTATCGACGAAGACGAATTTGGCAATAAGAGTTACAATCAAAAAGGCATCGAAATGGCTATCGCTATTTTGGATCTCATCAACGAACAAAAAGAAACATACGACTTTGATTACTCAATCAATGTAGAAGCGGTTCCGGCGGAATCCTGTAATGTTGTTTTACGGAAAAAAGATGATCTGCTGTTCGAGGGATGCCATAAAGAAAACCTTTATTCGAACCAGTGGATTCCTCTCCAAGAGAAATGCACTATTCAAGAAAAAGTTATCTTAAGCTCTATTTTGGACAATAAGTGTGGCGGTGGACAAATTAGCCATATTAACGTAGAGGGAGATTTTGCTAATTTTGATCAGGCGTGGAAGATTTTGAATTATCTTGGGGAAAGCGGGGTTATTTACTCCTGTTTCAATAAAAAGATCTCCGTGTGCAGAAACGAACACGCTTATATTGGCAACGGATGCTGCCCGCGCTGTGGCGGTCCGAAGTTCGACGAATTCACACGTATTGTAGGCTTCCTCACTCCGACACGGTCTTACAGCAAAGAGCGTAAAGAAGAATTTTTGAACCGTAAGTGGCACTCTATGAAGGAAGTCGAAAATGGAATTAATTAATCTTAAAGACGAAGATTGTATTAATTATAAGAAAATAAGCATGTTTTTAGGATTCCCCACTTGCGGCGGAAAATGCTGGCGCGAGCTGGGGCTCCCCCCTGAAACATGCCAAAACAACTCGCTATGCGCAGGCCCCAGGATTAAACTCTCTGTCGATGAAATCGTTCGTCGATATTTAGACAACTTCCTAACAGAAGCCATTGTTTGTGGAGGGCTTGAACCATTCGAAAAATTCGAGGAGCTGCTTGAACTTGTTCGGATTCTGCGCGACAAATATAAGAACGAAGATGATGTTGTTATATACACTGGTTATTATCCCGAAGAGATAAAGCAACAAATAGAACTTCTTAAAAAATATAAAAACATTATAATTAAATTTGGGCGATATCGACCGGGTGACAAAAAGCACTTTGATGAGGTTCTGGGTGTTTTTCTCGCCAACAAAGAGCAATATGCTCAAAAAATTTCTTAATTTTTGAAGAAAGTGATTTTTGTCACTTTCTTTTTTTTTATTTTTTTGTCACAAACGCTTGACATTCTTCGTTTTCGTGTGTTATTGTTATATCGACAAAAGTGAATAAAATTCTAATTTTATAGGAGGGCATAATGGCTAAATTCAAAATCGGGGATAAAATCAAAGCAACAGCAGACAGCGACAGCGAGTATCTCGATACTTGTAAAAAGAAAGGTTGGACGGGTATAGTAGTTGGCATAGGCGCGTACGGGTTGCTTAAAGTGAAAACCATAACGCCTATCGAAGCAAAAGGCAATCTTTACGTGGTAAACCGCAGATATTTTATGCACGATTCAGAATACAATATCGACGACCACTGGATAGAGGGGAATGTGATTACGGTTATACTCGACGGCGGCAGAAAAGGCATAGCGAAGTGCAGCCCAGACGATAAATTTAACCTTGCGTTCGGAACTGCGCTTGCGGTGGCGAGGGCATACGGCGACAAAGAAACCGAGGCAAAACTTCTTGCAGAACCGAGCGAGCCTGTTAAAGAAGAACCAAAGTTTAAGGTCGGAGAGCTTGTCAGGATAAGACAATGGGACGATATGGTCAAAGAGTTCGGGACAAAAAGTTGGGGAGCTATAAGATGCCAGTGCTACTTTACCGAAGGTATGAAACCTCTTTGTGGAAAGTATGCGCAAATCGTAAGGCTTAAGGGCAGTCCTGTTGAGTTAAAATTCTTCAACTGTGACGGTTTGAACACGAGCTGGGAATATTCCACAGATATGATTGAAAAGGTGTAAATTATGGCAAAAATTAAGATTGAAAAATGTTGTGATAATCAAGGAAGAATCTACTATGGGGCTTCTTTAGAAGACGTTTTTCCAGCAAATGTAGTAATAGTTGGCGGCGGAGACACATCCGAAGAGGCAATCGCCGAAATGAAAGAAAATGCAAAGGTTTATCTTGATTATATTTTGGAGGAGGCAGAAAAATGAGCAAATTTGCAGTAGTAGAAAGCCACTTTGAATACAAAGGACACGACTGTATTTGTTTATTTACAGTTAAAGGTTATCGTTGCGGTTATGTGTCTGTTGACGATAACAGAGATTTTTGGGACTACGATTTAGACTGCCACTGTGGTTTGAGTTTTGGAGCGTCTCCTTTGCTTAAAGATTTTAAGCCTAAATCTGATATGTACATAGGTTTTGATTGCGGTCATAGTTGCGACGGATACGATTATGACACGGCGTTGAAATACGGCCTAATTAACGAAAAGCGATATAACGAACTTATCGAAATGGAAATACTATCTCCTTCTTTTTTGCAACCGGTTAGAAGTCTTGAATATGTTGAGTACGAGTGCAGAAAGATTGTTGACCAGTTAGTTAGCGTATCTCGTGCGAAAAAGGAGAAGAACAATGCCAAGAAAAGCGATTAAGCCAAAAATGTATTCACTTGGTTGCTCGAGCTATCAAGTAATTTACAGATGTGGTAAATGTGGATGCGTGTTTAATATGGCGCACGATGGGTTTGATTATTGCCCTCACTGCGGTTCGAAAATAGATTGGGGAGTAATTTGGAAAGTCAACGAAGAGTGGCGTAGTGAATATATTTGTGCGGATTCTGTCCATAGACGAGAATTGGAAGCTGGAATTGATCTCGTCAATGAATCAATCACGGACGGCGAAAAAAGGTGTATGGCGTTCACAATAGGCACAAAACGAGCAATTACCAAATCTAATATTGAGTATTATCTTGGTCAAGGATGGACAAAAGAAGAGCTCATAAAGAAAGCCTTCTTCACCAAAGAAGATTTTGAGGAGGCGGGAATATGAAGATAAGTCAAATAGTAAAAATTATCGGTATAATTCTTCAGTTTATTGGTATTCTATATCTGTCAATTTTGGCGTGTTCTTATCTTATGTGTAGACCTCTTACGGAAAATGTGTTTATAACAAGTGTGGCAGTAGCTTTTAATGGAGTGGGCTGGGGATTAAGGCAGATAGCAGATATCATAAAGGAGAGCGAGTAAAATGACTGAACAAGAAAGAGGAGGGAAAATAGAAGCGGGAAACAGAGATAGGTCATTTCTGGCTCTCGCAGAGGAGTTTTGTCCTAACGTGGGCACAGAATTCTGCGTAAGCGGCAGGTGTCCCAAACTTTGGAAATGCTCGGTGAATTTTCAGCAGACTGAAAAACTATTCCCGAGAAAGTCGCCAGAAGAAAGCGCGGAGCTGAGGGGAACGATTCTTGCCAAGAGCAAGGAAGAGTTTTCTTACAAATTGTCGAATTTCTTACACAGGCCTATTCTCGCCGAGGCTTTTGGGAACATTGGTATAGTTGCGGTTATTCAATTTGCTGAAGTTGATTCGGCCATTCTCGAAGATTTGTTGGATTGTTATTGCCACGAGGGTGGCATGCCTTTTGCAAAGAGAGAAGAGACGTTAGAACAGCTTCGCACGTTTAGCCGTCAGGTGTCTGTATCATATGTCCCCAAAGACTTTGGAAATCTTCATCCTTATGAGAAGAAAGATTTTACCAAAAAATTTGGATGGGTGAACTTCACGGTGCTCAATCCTTTAGAAATTCGCCCAAAATAGAAAAATAATTTTCAAAAACTTTCTCGCAAATGTCACAAACGGTTGACACAGAGGAAGTTTTACTGTATAATTAAGTTACAAATGGGAAACTCCCAAATAAAATAATACTTTTATTTCCCAAAAGGAGGCAAATTTGAACAGAAAACAGCGCAGAGACCTCGAAAAACAGGTTAAACGCATCAACAAAGTCGAACGGCAGAACCACAAACCGCTCACCAATATTGAGCACATGCTCGGTATGATGGCGATCAACCGTGTTAAACGCGGGGTTTGCGATTCCAACGACATCGAAATTCTGAGAAATAGTAAGCTCGTTCACCTGGATAACGAAATGGCTTGTCCAGAGGGGACCAGATGCAAACTTAACTCAGAAGAGATTTTCAAACGCCCACAAAAGGATTTGTCAGAAAAATTCAAGGATTGGGTGCAAGCAAACAAAGATAAAGATTTCACAATCACCAGAGATGGAGCAAGCAACTCTCTCGTGTGTCTTGCAGAAGACGAAACGGAACCGAAGTGGTTGTTCGATCTTTATACTGATTTGCTTATTTACGATGAAGCAACAGAGTCCTACGTCCCACTCGAGACTCTCGAGGTCAAAGAAGAGGATGAACTCTTTGGAGACTGGGAAGGAACGAGCACAAAGCTGATTGACGACGAAAACAGTGAGATCGAGCAGAAATTAGAAAAAACAGAAAAAGAAAACGAAAAAGGAGAATAGTGACGTATGAGACAGGTTGCTAACAAGGTTCAAATTGAAGGCTATTTGAGAGAGAATACTCTCGAGTTCGCTCGTAACGACAAAAACGAGGAAATTATTAGAGGCGCTTTGGTTATTGCTCTTGACGATGTGAAAAGTTGCAGAGTCCAATTTTACGCAAATAAATATAAAGCTCTCAAAGTGGGAGAGACGACAAGGCAAGAAAACAAAAACTATAGCAGATTGGTCGATCTTTTGCCGGGCAACACAATTTCGATTGCGGCTTTGATGAAAGATAACCCAACCATGACCTTTGATATAGCTAAAGAATCCGCTACCAAGGTTTGGGCTATCGCAAGCCTTCAGGAATATCTTCGCAAAGACGAAAAGGGTGAGCTTATTTCCGCTACCACCATTAAAGGCATTACCGCAGGAATCAAGGTAGAAGGCGACAAGCATCCGTTTGCAGAAAAAGCCGAATTTGAAATCGAAATGTATATTGAAGCAAAGAGACCAGAAATGAAAGACGGAGAGGAAACCGGTCGTATTGTATTGGTCGGTTTGGTTCCAGAATACGATGACAGCGTTAGCCGCATTGAATTCGTGACTGAACCTGGTACTGCTTCGGATTTCATCGAAGAAAACTATAACGTGGGCCAGACCGTAAAGGTTTACGGCGAAGTTATCAATACTTATACCAGAGTGGAAAAAGAAAATACCGGAGCAACGTTTGGAAGAACTGTAGAGCCGCAGTATGAAACCACCTTTACAAGCGAAAGACAAATTTTTGGCGGGACGGCAACACCTCTTGATGAAGATGACGAAAACGCCCTCAAAAAAGAAGAGATTAAGAAAGCTCTTGCGATGCGCCAGCAGAAGATCGACGACATGCCTTCGAAGTCTGATGCTCCGAAAGTGGTCAGTCCGAAGAAAGGGTTTACTGCAGCAACGACAGCTCCGCAAGCTCCAGCCGCTCCAAGAAAAACATTCACTTTCGACAGTAGTAATTTTTAATAAGGAGAACATAGATTATGGCAGTTGATATCTTTAACCCAGAAGTGTCCCAAGTAGTCAAGGGCATTGAAGGGAAACTCATCCTCATTTATGGAACAAATAGGACCGGCAAAACCAAAAACCTCACCAAGGCACAAAAACCGCTTGTTTGTTGTTTTGAAAACGGTCTTGGCGCTATCAATGGCGTTCCAAATGTTAAAATCAAAAAATGGAGCGATTGGACCAGCTTTGTGAAACAGCTTACGAGTGAGAAAACGGTCGCCGATGCGAAGAAACTTTATTCTTCGATAATCGTTGATACTATCGACGGTATGGCAGATCTCGCCTCCGATTTTATCTGTGGCAATTTCGGCGTTGCGCGAATTAACGACGGTAAACACTATTGCCCCTTGTATTGGTGACAATACTTGTGTACGATGTGAACCTTGAGGCTCAAGGGTGTACAATTCACGATTAGGAATCGCAGGAAATGGCGATTAGGAATTGTGCTAACAGGGAACGACTGAACGGATGACCGCCGAAGTCAATCCTGTGCCAAGCCAAGCAATTGGAAGGTCAAACGACTATTCCCGATGAGTGTAGGGAAGTACAGTAGAAGATGAGCTACTACTGGAAGTGCATCGCAACTTATTTGGAACTTCTGAGTAAGTTGGTGATATAGTCTGACTATTATAGAAATATAGTAGGTTACTCGAATAGAGGTTATGGTCTTTGGAAAGAATATGGAGCAGAAATTAATAAACAATTGAGGCTCCTCACCGGTGCGGGTTATACTGTGTTCTTCATCGCCCACGAAGGTGAAAGAACTTTCCAAAACGAAAAAGGTGAAGAATTTGTTAGAATTTACCCAAGAGGCGATAAGAGGGTTGTGGACCCAATTTGCGACCTTTGCGACATTATTGCTTATGCTCAACTCCAACCTCAGACCGAAGATGGAGGAGCGCCTCTCTCTACCTTGTATCTTGACGGTAGTCCTGCATATCAGGCTGGTAGTCGTTTTACGCATATGGTAAGAGAAATTCCAGAGTGGAATATTGAGAAATTGGACAAAGCTCTTAGAGATGCCATTGAGGCTGAAGAAGAAGAAAGCGGCATGAAGGCAGCGACAATACAAGAAGCCCAAAAGAAGGCCGCCAAAGCCAAGAAAGAAGAAACCGAGAAGAAGCTTTCCATCGAAGAATTGATCGACACTATCGGTTCTAAACTTCAAGCTATGACAGAAAAAGAAGGGGGCATTGATTCTTATGCCGACCTTATGCAGCGCCTTTTGGGCACAACCGACTTCAAGGCTTCTCAAGCAACCGAAGCTCAGCGCCAGCAATTGGAGATGCTGATCGATGGCTTGATCGAGCTTGGTTATTAATAGTTTACTATGGCGGGGCTCAAGTGTGCCTGTTGCGGGCAAAATCTTGCCCCAACAGTAAAAAGGGTACTGGACGGGCAATCTCTTTGCCCGTCTTGTTATCGAAAAGCTCTTGAAAGCAAAAAGGCTTCTGAACGTGATTTCGAAGATTTGTTGGAATATATCAAATGTTTGTTTGATGTGACTGATGTTCCTCCGGATTGGATTGAGCAGATACAGATGTACAAAGTGAAAGAAAAACGGACTTTCTTTGGAATGCGTGGTACCCTATATTATTACTACGAAATATTGGGGAATACTCCAGACCCCGAAAGGGGACTTTGGGCTATTAGATATCATTATGAGAATGCTTCCAGATATTTCAAAGAGCAAGCAGAATTATCAAAAAGAAACGAGGCCGTTGATTTGACACCAATAAGGCGAACAATAATAATGACTTCACCCCAGAACGAAACACGAAAACCAAAATATAACATAGAGGATCTTTAATTTATGGCCGAAGTTAAGAAAAAAATAATCAACAAGTTGGCGGTTTTGCAAGTCCTAGCTTGTTTGATGAAAAACCCCCTGCTTTGTAATAGAGCAGAGTTCCATTTGACGTTAGATGATTTTGCCGAACAATTTCATCGTATTCTTTTTGGGGCCATAAGCAATCTTGCCACCTCAGGGCTAAAGACGATTTCTTACCTTGATATTGATCAGTATTTGGCTCAATATCCAATGCAATATAAGGTTTTTACCGATAACAGAGGCGTAGAATATGTAATAAAAGCTCTCGAAATTGCTGAAGAGAAGAACTTTCAATATTACTACAACACTCTTAAAAAGACCACTCTTTTAAACAAACTCGCCGAAAGTGGGTTTGATATAAAAGAGCTTTATGACGAAACAGTCGTTGACCCAATCAAGACATCCGAGATTCAGGAAAGATTCGACTCTTTGAGCATAGAACAGATAATTGCTTTGTACGAAACGAAGTTCATTCAGGTTAAGGATGATTTTGCCAAAAACAGGGGAATTGTTCAAGCAAAATGTTCAGAAGGACTCAGGGAAACCAAAGAGCGATTCAAGGAAACACCGGAAGTGGGACTCCCTCTTACTATGGTCAAACTGACAACACTCTATCGAGGCCAACGCCTTAAAAAGCTCTATCTCGAATCCTCTGCTCAGGGCGTGGGCAAGTCACGTCGTATGGCGGCAGAAAGCGCTCATTTGGCTGTTCCTAAGATTTTTGACACTGAACGAAACGCCTGGAGAACAACAAATCTTCACGAAAGTGTGCTTTATATTTCCACCGAATTGGAACTCGAAGAAGTTCAAACAATGTGGCTTGCCTATGTTTCGGGAGTTCCCGAGCATAAAATTCTCAACGGTATCTATGGTCCCGGAGAAGAACAGAGAGTCGATAAGGCAGTGGAATTGCTCGAACAAGCCAATTTGTATTTTGTACAAATCAGCAATTACGATATGGACGACATCGAAAGTCTTATTCGTAAATATTATCAGATTGAACATGTTAATTATGTCTATTATGACTATTTGAGCACGACAATTAAAATAATGAGCGAGGGGGCTTCCAAGTCCAAAATTAGCAATTTGCGCGAAGATCAGATTTTGTTAATGTTTACAACACGTTTGAAAGATTTGTGCAACGAGTTGGGCATTTTCATTTGGTCAGCTACACAGCTTTCTGGCGATTGGAAGAACGCGAAAGAAGCAGACCAACAATTGCTCCGTGGTGCAAAGTCGATTTCGGATAAAATTGATATCGGTAGTATCATGCTCCCGGTTCGTGAGTCTGACAAACAGATTATTGAATCTTATATCGCGAAAGGTTTCCAACTTGAACCAACCCACGTCATTCACGTTTATAAGGTAAGGCGTGGCCAATATAACAACATCAAAGTTTACATTTATTTTGATCGTTCGACTTGCCGAGCCGTTGAGTGTTTTGTTACAGACAATAACGGCAATCTTCTTACAATTGAGGACACCAGTGTTGAAGTTGTTCTCGACAAAACTTTTGAAGAAAAATACGGCTTTGCTTTTTAGGGGGGTGAAATATGGATACCTCTAAAGTAAAACAAATGCTCTCAACTGAAGACATCGTCTGTTTGGTTACCGAAGGGCTTGGTTCCAACGGCAACCTTTGGGACGCTTCGGGAGCACCTATTTTTCAGACAATTTGTCACAACTCACCGGGATATGGTAGTTATAAATTATATTACTATCCAGATTCTCAAATGTTTTATTGTTATACCGAATGTGGTTCAATGGATGTTTTCGAACTTGTGCAAAAAGCTAAAGGGTTTGAAACTTTCATTGAAGCTTATCGATATGTAATTGACTTTTTCCATCTAGACACAAAACGTCGTGGTTTCGAAAACGATACGGAAAAAGAACTAAGTGATGATTGGGATATTTTGAACAAATATGAATTTTATAAAAAAGTTCAAAAACCAGATGCTTCTTTGCCGACACTAAATCCAAATATTCTTGAGTGTTTTGGCCCGCTAGCTGCTCCCACCGAATGGAAAAAAGACCATATCACGGCCGAAACCATGAGAAAATTTGGAATTCGTATAGACATGGCAAATCAAAAAATCATCATTCCTCATTATGATATGGATGGTAATTTGGTGGGAATAAGAGGACGTTCTTATAACATCGACGATCTTATTGATGGAAGGAAGTATATGCCTGCCTATCTGGAGAAAGAATGTTACAAGCACCCCTTGGGGGCATGTCTCTATGGGTTACACGAAAACTTGGCAGCAATCAAAAAACATAAAAAAATTATGTTGGTTGAGAGTGAAAAAAGCGTAATGCAGTGCTATGGCTACTATGGGGATGATTGCTTTGTGGCTGCTACTTGTGGTTCTTCTATTTCTCCAGTCCAAATAGACTTACTGTTAAAACTTGGAGTCGAGGAGGTTATCTTGGCTTATGACAGGGAGAATGATACGAATCCTGAGTCTGCGCAAACTAAGGAATATGAACAAAAGCTATTAAAGACAGTTTTACCATTAACGAAATATATGAACGTATACGTTATAATGGATTATGAAGGACTTTTGCCACCGAAAGGCTCTCCGAGCGATATGGGGCAGGAGGTTCTTGAAAAATTAATGAAAAAAAAGATCTACATCCCTTCTTTGGCCGTAGATTTTCGCAAGGAGGCGCGACGTGCCAGTAAAAAGTAAACCAGAGAGATTTTCTTATACAAAAGTAGATACATATAACCAATGTGGTTGGAAATATAAATTGCAATATGTGGAAGGAAGATTCTTTAGCACCGAAACTATAGCCACCGCCCTGGGTACTCTTATTCACCTAATAGAGCAAAGAATATCCGAAGCATATATTAACGGTCAAGAACCTGACTATCCAGCGTTGGTTGAGGATTTTTGGAACATAAACATTCCAAAAAAAGACAAATACGATCGAACCGGTGGCATTCAAGGTGTTAATTATATTCGACAAAAATTTCAAGAGGAGTTTTTTGCAATTGATAAGCATGGCAGTTCTTATGCGATAAGATGCAAATATTATGCAGAAGAAGGGATTTATCGCCAAAAAAAATTCCTCGAAGAGCACCCCGAAATAGAAATTGTTGACGTGGAAAAATATTTTGAGGTCATGTTTAAGGGGCATTTGCTGTCGGGCTATATTGATAGAGTGATGCGCTATAAAGGCACAAACAGGTATATTATAGACGATATTAAAACAAAAGCCGCCCCTTTTAATGAAAAAACGGAGGTGCCTACCCCTCTTCAAATGAAAATATACTCATTGGCGCTCAAAAGCTGCTATAATCTTGAGAACGAGCCAGACGAATGTTATTGGGATCTCCCTTTTATTAACATGCGACAAAGAGCAGGAACGAAGGGTTGGTTAAAACGCGCTGAAACCAAATTAAACAAACTGTTTGCCGGGATAGAATCTCAAGACTGGACGCCACGTCCCTCCCCACTGTGTCATTGGTGTAACTTCTGCGGAACCAATCCTAATCAACCACAAGGTGCAAGACATTTATGTCCTTATCAGAGCCAATGGCAAAGGGATAATCCCACTTATGATGTTCTTAATGAATGGCAAGGAATTGAAAACCACGAAAAAGTTATGAGGCATTATTTGCTTGAGCAATGCGTCGATTTGACCGATGAGGAACGCGAGAACATTCCACCGGATCGAGAAGCTATTAAAAAGAAATACAAATTTACATTTTAGGAGGCCTTCAAATGCCCAAAAAGAAACAAACAAAAGAAAAGATCGTAGAAGTGAACTACGATCGGGTTGTTTGGACGAAGAGCTGGCAAGACTGGCTGGTGGCCAGGGACCACTTTTTTCAAAAGCTAAGTCCCACAATAGAGGAGGTAGCCATGCGGCTGTCTCCAGACTATGGGCCGTTTATGTGTTTCACCTACACAGAAGACGGAGAGAAAAAAACTCTCGCCATTGTTTCTGCGGCGTTCACTGAAAATAAGGGGTCTGAGATCTTTTGGACTCCACCAAAGGAGGAATAAATGGTAGAGATAGTTTTAATCTTGTTATTGTGGTTTGTTGACAGCGCTCCCAAATGGCTTCAGGTTTTGGGGACAATACTGCTCGGCGGTTCGTTGTTCTTGCAGTTTTTGGCGGGATTTCTCCAGGAAGTCGCCAAAGAGAAAACCAGGAGGGAGAAATGAGCAAAAAGTTTTTCGTAATAGCTGATGTTCATTCGTTTTATGACGAGATGAAAGAAGCGTTAGATACGGCCAAATTTGACATCGGCAATCCCGACCACGTGTTAATTTCTTGCGGAGACGCACTTGACCGTGGCCCGAAGTCGACGGAGGTATTGGAGTTCCTAATGTCCGTCCCGAAAGAGCGCCGGATCTTTATTCGGGGCAATCACGAGGATTTACTTGAAGATTGTATTAAGCGTCGCGGCTTTGTTTTGCAGGACTTGTCCAACGGAACATTGAAAACAATCTTTAATCTTTGCGGTTATGAGGAGTCAGTCTTTTACGACGAATTGCCGGACAAACCAGAGTGGCGATACACAAACGTTTTTGACGAAATCAAACAGGTTAAGCTTTTGTGGGATTATTTGGCCGAATGTGTTGACTTTTGTGAGTTCGGGAAGTATGTGTTTGTTCACTCTTGGTTCCCAACGACATCTCTTAATTGGCGAAAAGCAAACAAGGAAGAATGGAGCAGCGCCAGATGGGGCAATCCGTTTGAGCTATGGCGCATCGGTTACAGAATTCCTAAAAGAACCGTGGTCTGTGGTCATTGGCACACGTCTTATGCTCACAGCGTCCTTCATCAACATGGGACGGAGTTTGGTGACAAGGCCTGCTTTGATATTTTTGTAGACAAAGGGATTGTCGGGCTGGACGCCTGCACTGCTTACAGTCACAAATGTAATTGTTTTGTTATAGAGGAGTAGAGATGGCAGATTTCAAAGTAGAGATTCTTAAACATCCGACTAATGAAGATTGGATGATATGCAAAAAATGCACTTTGGTTACGGTTGGCAAAGATTCGGAAAAGCCTCCAACGGACGAATGGAAGCATAAAATTCTTGCAGCAGAACATAGCCCAATTAGGGTTTTACAGTTCGTTTTTAGAATTACAAATGTGCCGTACTGGATTAGTACGCATTTGGCGAGGCATGTTCACGCGGTACCTTTTGTCAAGACACAACGGAACGATCGCCAAACCAATTATGACCGCAGGGAGGCACCACAGAATTCTCCGGTCGACATGTGCTGGAGTATGAACGCACAAGAACTTGTCACAATTGCTCACAAGCGACTTTGCACACAGGCAAGCCCAGAGACCCGGGCGGTTGTTGCCGAGATTTGCCGCCAAGTAGAAGAAGTCAATCCTGAATTTAAAGGGTTGTTGGTCCCGAACTGTGTTTACCGCGGGGGCAAATGCACAGAGTTTGTTCCGTGCGGGGCAGCTGAAGCAATGGTAAAAAAATATTCAGAAAAAGTGTCACAATAGGTTGACACTTTTTGGCATTTGTGGTAAGATAGAAATATGGATAAGAAAAAAAGAAGTTTCACCGATATGACAGGCTGGGTAATGGCCGAGCACGGAGTCGAAGGTAGCCGTTGGACGGTTATTTCTTTGGATCAAGAAGAAGAAAAAATATATTCTTCGGGACGCAAAGCGAAATTGAGATACTGGCTTTGCGAATGCTCTTGTGAAAAACACACAAGAAAGGTTATTGAAGAACACAGCCTAAAATTCGGCGGCAGTCGTTCTTGTGGTTGTCGGAGTAGAGAATGGGCAATAGAAATGGGGCATCGCAATAAAAAAACCACTGAATTTGATTTGTCAGGGGAAGTTGGGGTTGGTTATTGTCGTAATACGGGCACGCCCTTTTACTTTGATAAAGCAGATTTTGATTTAATTAAAGATTTGGCATTCTTTGAACATGAACCTCGGCCAGGATATCATTGCCCAATGGCGAACAATTATCCTCAAGGCGCTCAAAAACTATGGGTGTTTTTAGGTTGCAAAGGTTACGATCATATAGACCATAACCCTTTTAACAATGTGCGTTCTAATTTGCGGCCTTGTACCCAGCACCAAAACACCTGTAATGGGAAATTGGGTAAAAATAACACAACGGGAATTACAGGGGTACAGTATTGTACGGTTACCCCCCAAAAGCCCTGGAGAGCTCGTATAATGTTTAATCGCAAAGAGATTTATCTAGGTTGCTATGCCACTTTTGAAGACGCGGTGAAAGCTCGCCTTGAGGCTGAACAAAAATATTTTGGGGAATTTGCTCCTCAAAAACATTTGTATGCGCAATATGGAATTCAAAGTAACGAAACGGAGGATTAAATGTACTGTTCTATACACAATCATACCGAAATGTCAAATCTGAAATTGAGAGATAGCATTAACCGTATTCCTCAATTGGTGAATAAGGCCATTGAATATGGGTTCAACGGTATTGCTATTACCGACCATGAGGTGATTAGTGGGCACATTCAGGCTTTGGAATATGGGGACAAAATTAAAGAAAACCATCCCGATTTCAAGATAATTCTTGGTAATGAAATTTATCTGATTGATGAGTCTGAATACAAACATGCTGATAAATATTGGCACTTTATCCTATTGGCCAAAGATGCGGTTGGCCATAAGCAACTAAGAGCTTTGTCCAGTATAGCCTGGGATCGTTCATATATGGAACGTGGACAACGCAGAACACCCACTTTCTATCAAGATTTCTCGGAAGTTATCGGAGAAAATAAAGGGCATCTCATTGCTTCGACTGCTTGTTTAGGGGGACGTTTGGCAACGAGCATTTTAAGAAAAGATTCAGGTGCTATTAACTTTATGGTCGGTTGGATGCTGGAAACTTTCGGTGAGGGAAATTGTTTCTTTGAGATGCAAGATTCTGATTCAGAGGAGCAACAAGAGGTTAATCGATATATTGTGCAATTGTCGGATTTCTTTGGCATACCGTATATTGTCACACAGGATGCTCATTATTTGAATAAAGAAGACCTGGTATTGTTTGAGAAGTTTCTTAATAGTAAAGTCGAAAGCGACCGCGAAGTGGGTTCTTTTTATAAGTATACTTATATGAAACCTGAAAGCGAAATTCAAGAAATTTTATCTTACTTACCGACCGAAGTTGTGGAGAATGCAATTAACAATACTCAACTAATCTATAATCAAATTGAATATTACGATCTCCGTCAAGACACAGTGGTGCCATTGCGCAACTTGCCTGATTTTCAACTAGAGCATTTATTATCAAAATGGTATAACAAGTATAAAAACATTGAGTATTTTGCGCATAGTCCTTATGCTCAGGATAGATTCTTGCTGTATTTAATTGAGCAAGGTATTGTGGAGAAGAACTTTGTGGTCACCGAGGTAGAGGCGGCTCGTATTGACACAGAACTTGATGTTTTAAAATACACCAGCGAGGCCGTGGGGAACGATCAGCGTATTAGTTCTTATCTTAACCTTGTGCAAGAAATTGTCGCACTAGCTTGGAACACGTCTTTGGTCGGTTGTGGCCGTGGATCGGCGTGTAGTTTTTTGATTAACTATCTAATAGGAATAGTACAAGTCAACCCGTTAAAATATAACGTTCCCTATTGGCGCTTCTTGAACAAAGCCAGCGTGCCTGTATTAACCCCTGAAGAAAAAGCAGCAGGTAAGGTTATTTCCATTGCTTCGTCAATGCCAGACTGCGATCTGGATTACCAACCGAGCGAAGCAAACAATATTATGGACCTAATGCGCGAGCACTATGGTGCTGATAATATTCTAAACTGTCTTACGTACAAAAGAGAATCTTTAAAATCGGCACTACAAATGAGCTGTCGTGGCTTGGGCATCAACAACGACGAAGCACAAGAACTCTCGGCTTTGGTTCCTATGTCCCGTGGTCACGTGTACACATTAAAGGAATGCGAAGAAGGGGATGAGGAGCACGGATATGATCCAGCTCCACAGTTGATTAAAAAAATGCAAGAATACCCTGGTTTGTACGAGATGGTACAAAAAGTTGAAAATGTAATTACGGGGGCAGGCAGTCATGCCAGTGCAATTTATTTTTTCAACAAAGGATTCTTGCCGCACTGTGGTGTGATGCGAACCCCGAGTGGTATGAGAATCACATCTTTTGACTATCGTGGAGTAGACGCCGCCGGTGGTCTTAAAATGGACTTTCTTTATACAGATTGTCAAAGTAAAATGGCAAAATGTTTGGAACTACTTGTCAAACATGGTCAGATTATTTGGCAAGGTTCGTTAAAAGCAACTTATGACAAATATCTACACCCAGACGTTCTTAATTACGACAATATGGATATGTGGCGTAAAATGTGGTCCACATCAATAGATAATCTCTTTCAATTTGAAAGCCAGTGCGGTCGATCGTGTATTCAACGCACTCGTCCTACGTCCGTATCGGAGTTGGGGGCGGCCAATGCCGTTATGCGTTTAATGGCACAAGATGGAGTAGAGTCCCCCTTGGACAAATATGTTCGTTTCCGTAATGATATCAATGAGTGGTATAAAGAAATGGACGAGTGGGGCTTAACATCGGAAGAGCAGGAAATTCTCAAAAAGCAATTATCGAGCTCTTACGGGATCGGCCCAGAGCAAGAGGATTTTATGGAATTGCTGATGAATCCTCAAATCTCAAATTTTTCTTTGAAAGAAGCAAACAAAGCTCGTAAAGCGATTGCGAAGAAAAAACAAAAAGAGATTGATAAAATCAAAGTACGATTTTTTGAATCGGCGGACAAGGAGTGAAAATGGCAAGACTTCAGTTTTTGAAATACGTTTGGACAGTCATCCAGCGTCAGATTGGTTATAGCTTTTCGCGACCCCACGATATTTGTTATAGCATCGAGGCGGTTCAAGAGGCGAACCTCGCAACGCGTTACAATCCCCTCTTTTGGGCTTGTGCGTGCTTGTGTGTTAACGCAGGCTCGTCTGCAACTGATTTTGAGGACAATAGCGCCCAGGATTATGGCGACGAGGAAGATATAACGCCTCCTTGGGAAGAAGATGTCGACGAGGACTCTTTTGGTTCAGCTGAGCCCAGAAAGGCAAAGTCTGTGCCCGTCAACTATCCCAAAATTGCTAAGGCTATTAGTGATGCTCAGCAAAGTGGCGTTCAAATCATGTTGCCTGACATCAACTTGGCACAACTTGACTTCATTCCCGATGTTGAACGCAACGCTATAGTTTATAGCCTTTCGACGGTCACAAACATAAACCAGGACTTGGCCAACGCCATCATCACCGGTCGTCCATACTCGTCGCTCGAAGACTTTATGAGCCGCCTCACACTTACCCCTGTTCAAATGATTTCTCTTATTAAAGCGGGTTCGTTTGACAGTGTAGAGAAAAAGCCTCGTCAGGCGATTATGCGCTCGTATCTTGAAGCTTTGGCCCGGACGAAAGTCTCGCTCAAAGACAAAGTTACGGCGGTTCATCTTAGTAAGGCTATCGATCTTGGAATAATCCCAGAAGATTACAAAATTCAAGTTCGTATGTTTAATTACAAGAAATGGATTGACAAAAATGAGAAACGAGCGCCTGAAAAACTTTACGTTCTTGTCGATCCCGACAGTGTCAAATTTTTTGAAACCTATCTAAAAGACAAAATGGTTTTGGGTAAAGAGTATGATACTGTCCCGGCCGGATATACGATGAAGCCGTCGGCCTTCGAGAAAAAATATAAAGAGTTTATATCCCCTTTGATGGATTGGTTTAGCTCGGAAGAAGGAAGACAGGTTCTTTATCAAGCAGAATGCGAAGCCGTGATACAAGAAATGTGGGACAAATACTGCCAAGGGAGCCTAAGTGCCTGGGAAATGTCTTCTATGAGTTTCTATTACAGTGGACACGAGCTGGCCGGTATGCAATCTTTGGCCTACAATCTCCGCTCTTTTAAAGACCTCCCAGAAGAGTTAAAACCAGTTCGAACGAAGAAACTCAAAAACGGGAAAGAGACCCCTGTCTACGACATCGTGGGGATTGCAGGCACGGTTGTTGGGGCAAACAATAACAAACACATTGTTTCTTTGCTTACCCCGACCGGTGTAGTTGATGTTAAATTTTACGCTGGAGCTTATATCCACTATAACAAAAACATTAGCGTGGTTGATGCCAAAGGCAAAAAGACCATGATTGAAAAATCGTGGTTCACTCGCGGCAATAAGCTGCTCATTTATGGCGTAAGACAAGAAAACATGTTTTTACCAAAAACCGACTACGACAAAGGGATACGACATTCGGTGAATTTCATCGAAACGACGGGACCATATCCAAAAATAAAACTAGAACGAGAAAATTGATTTTTCTGTCACAAATGCTTGACACGGGGCGCATCCCCGTGTTATACTTTCGTAAAAGGAGGTTTTGAGTTTAAATATGAACAATCAAGCCCAAGCAGAAAAAAAGGTCCGAGTTAAGGCCCGATTAGACCATATAACATATCCACGGAGCGGTCAGATTTCTGGATCGTGGACAATAGCCACCTTTAATCTTCTGGAAGTTTTAGAAGGCGATTTCCCAATTGAGTTGGAATGGAAAAACCAGTTTGTTGCCAAAGGCAAAATGCCTGCCTTAAACAACACAGATACGTACATAATCAGCGCGTTTGTGATAGAAGATGAAAAATACGGGCTACAATTAGAAACAGAATCAATGTACGTCGATTATAATTTGGACGACATAGAAGAACAAAAAAAGTTTTTTTCATTCTTTTTGACACCAAACCAAGTCGAAATCCTTTATTCTCAATTTGAAGATCCGATGAGACTTTTGAAGGAAAGGGATATCGATTCCCTTATTAAAGCCAAGGGGATTGGACCGGTCACTGCACAGAGAATGATAACCAAATACGAGGACTGCCAAGACAAAGGATTGGCGTATGTAAAGTTTTACGATCTCGGCCTCACCAAAGGAGCCATCGACAAGCTTGTTAAATTCTACGGCTCTCCTGAGGCGGCCGTAGCCGTTATCGAAAACAATCCCTATACTCTCATCATACAAGTCCCCGGTTATGGTTGGAATAAGGCGGATGCCATTGCGTTGGCACAAGGACTAACCCTTGACTGCCCAGAAAGGATGGGGGCCTATTTGGTCCACTATTTGAGAGAGCAGGCTGAGATAAACGGAAATTCCTGGGTTAACGTGGATGATTTGTGCTTGGCAATTGAACAAGTTTGTGGCCCTACGGACCAAGAAAAAGTGTATGAAGTTGTCCGCAGAGGAATCCGAGATAAGACATTATATTTTGACAATGTCGACGGTCGAATCGGGCTGACGGAATATCGAAGGCTTGAAGAAAACCTTGCCGACGAGATCGTCCGTATTCAAAATGGTAGCGCAGCCATCCCGATAGATGAAAGAAAAGCCAAAGAGGTTTTGGCTAAAGTTGAGAAAGAACAAGGATTCGGTTTTACAGAGGAACAGAACGCCGCCATATGGAATACTTTAAATAGTCAATTCAGTATTTTAACGGGCCTAGGTGGAACCGGCAAGACATCAGCTGTAAACGGCATCGCCCACGTCCTTAGAGAGCACAATTATCGCGTTGCTCAGGTGTCCTTATCCGGCCGTGCGGCCTCGAAATTGACTGAAATCACCCATATTCCCGGACAGACGATTCATCGTCTACTTGGGTACGATCCTGAGAGCGGTGGATTCCACTACAACAAAGAAAATCCCGTACCCTATGACATTATCATTGGCGACGAAGTTTCAATGTGGGGTGGCGAGATAACCCTAGACCTTCTACGGGCAGTTCCTAACGGAGCAAAAGTCCTGTTTATCGGAGATCCCAAGCAGCTTGAAGCAATTGGCCTTGCCAGCGTTCTGACCGACACCATCAAATCTCAAACTATTCCTACTGTGCAGTTAACGAAGATTCAACGTCAAAAAGCAGACAGTGGGATAATAACTCAGTCGCTGAAGGTGGCTTGTGGCGAACAGATAGTCTCAGCAAACTCAACAGGAACCGAATATCGTGGTGCGCTAAGAGATTTCAAGCTAGTAACCTACATAGACGCAGGATTAACGCAGTCTAAGATTATCGACGAGTTCAACGAGCTTTACAAAGAAAAGGGTGTCCCGGCTAAAGATATTCAAGTGCTCGTCCCGATGCGCTCTAAGGGGGAGGCTTCGTGCCGAGCTCTGAATATTGCTATCCAGGAAATTGTGAATGGCTGCCCGCAACGCAACGAAGTAACGATAAATTATGTTGATGGCAACTTCAAATATTGTTATACCTATCGGAAAAACGATAGAGTAATTATAATGAAAAATAATTATAAAACAATAAATACGGAAGGCCATAAAGAGCCTATCTTCAATGGTAATGTTGGATATATCAAAGAGATTGGCCCGGATTATATGATTATCAATTTGACAGAACAAGGCGACATTATCCTAACTGAAGACAACTATGACAATCTTTCTCTTGCGTATGCCATCACCGTCCACAAAAAGCAGGGAGATTCGTCGCCTTATGTAATTGGGGCAATTGATTCTTCTTCCTATGCACTCATTTCTAAAGAGTTGCTATACACCATGATAACAAGGGCTCGAAAATACTGTGTTATAGTGGGACAAAAAAGAATTTTACAACAAGCGGTTAAAATCAGCCGCGTTAAAACTAAACAAACTTGGCTTAAGGAATTGCTGCAGGCCAAAGAGGCTGCGAAAGCAGCAAAGGAGAGCATCTGTGAGTAAACAAAAAGCAGAATTTGACAATCTGGAGACTATATCGGTTGATTTGGGCAAATTGGGTAATACGGTCCTCCCCGGCTCGGCGGAGTATGAATATTATTTAGATCTTAACGACCGAATCTTATATATCGATTTTGATATTGACAATAATCTGACCGACTATTCCCGTCGAATTATTCGTTGGAATCGAGAAGACAAGGATATTCCCGTTGAGGAAAGAAAACCCATTAAGATTCTTATCCAGTCTTATGGTGGCGGTCTTGACTCTTGTATGCACTTTATGGACACCCTTTTGCTAAGCAAAACCCCTGTCTATACTTACAATATCGGGATTGCATACTCGGCTGGGTTCTATTTGCTTTTGGCGGGGAGCAAGAGGTTTTCTTATCCAAACGCGCAATTCCTGATTCATAGTGGCTCTGGGGGTGCAGGGGGGACCTACGAGCAAAGCAAGAGCCAGATGGAGCACTATAGTAGTCGCGTCGAACTTCTGCGCAAGTATACACTAGGAAGAACGTGCATTCCAGAAAAGCTATATGCCCGCAAAAAGAGTACCGAGTGGTTCCTATCGGCCACTGAGGCTGTCCAGTATGGTATTGTCGACAGGGTAATCGAATCTTTGGACGAAATTTTTTTCTAAATTTTTTGTAAAAGTTGTCTAAAACGTTTGACAAGCTGCAGATTCTTGTGTTATGATTAAAATATCAAAAGAAACAGGAGGGTTTGAAGAAAATGACGACGACATTAACAAAACATGGAGAATTAAGAGTAACACAGCGCTCTGCAAGAGAAGACGCAAATTTATATGCGGATAGAGCATATCGAAATGGGAAGAAACCAGAAACTTTTACTTATTCGAAATTTGTAGCCTATCTTAATAAAGTTGCAAGTCGCTCTGTCGCAGGAGCTCAATTGAGGGTTTTCAATAATCAGATATTTGTGTTTAGTCCGAACAACGAACTGATTACCGTATTAAACGTCCCCTCAATTTACACGAATAAAAAATTCAGAGGTAAAAATGATAGAATTACGAAGTGCAATGAGACGAGCGGGCTGTTCGACTGACTTTATTTATTTTGTATCAAAAATTTTGAAAGATCAAACAATAGTGTGGAACGACACCAAAATCGAGACCACATGGGTAAGTATCCGAGTTGAAGAAGGATATCATACAATTGAAATATATGACTAAGGAGGGCGAGTTTGTGAGCGAGCAAAAAGAAAGAGATTATCCAAATATTTCTGAAGAAACGTGGAAGCAAATAGACGAAGAAATTTCCAAACATTCTAACGAAGAATTGAGGCGCGGGTTTGTTTTGAAAAATTTCGGAGAGGGCGGACACCTGTTTTTGACCATTAAACAAATGGGGGTTGAAACCGGGCTGACACGTGTCGAACCCTACAATTGTAACCGAGAAGCCGAAGAAGGGCTGAAGCATCTGAACGACGTGGACGGGTGGCCTGGCGGTATTTCTCGATTGACCGAAGAATTTTGCAGTGACCAAGTGGGAGTCATCAAAGACGGGCAATTGGTTTGTCCGAACGGAGAGGTCGTGTCGGAAGACAAGATTGCTCTCGGGAAAACAATCATCGCCCACGATCCTCTCTACGGCCCGTTTTTTGTCGGCGTACCCGACACAAGATACGACGACGGCAGTTTCGATTGTGTTGCTTTTGGGTATATAGATGACGCCCTTGATTTTGTCAACAATCAACGGTGGAAAGACCCGGCGGTTATGAAAGAATACAAGAAAGGAGAAGAAGAGCATGTATCAGAATAGGAATTTGTGTTTTGAAGTTGAAGATTTCACGAAAAAGGGGAAGAGTTACGAAAATCTCCATAAATTTGTCGACCTCCTTCTCGATCAAGAACAAGTAATAAAAATCTGGAGTGACGGAGAATATATCTCTGTTGAATACGATTACGACGATCCTAACATTGCCGAGGCGGCCCTCGAGTGGGTAAACCTGAACAAAGAGTACGTTGGGGTTTATAAAGACGATATGGAAAAAGACATAGACCCCGGCGACGAGGTTCCACCTCCAGAAAACATAAAATTTTTTGAAAAAGAAAGCAAAATTGTGTCATAAACGCTTGACAACTCAAGCATCTTGTGATACAATGTATATACTGGGTTCGTTAAGCGACCCGCCCGCACAAGATTCCACAAGCTTGTTCGGGAAAAGGTTTAACTAGTCCTCGCCGGTAGCGTTGCCGAAACAATAAGCGAGATAACGAAGAAAGAACGCTTGGGGTTGCTGCTATTCTCGTAAGCAACGCCGAGAGACAGTGGCGAGGAACGGGGCACCGTGATTGTGTGTAAAGCTAAGGGAGACTAAGGGAACAGTTTGTGGTAACCCAAAGCCAGTGGAGAGAATCGTCTCAGCTCTAGGAAGCGGCGTAGCTTACACATAATTGTTTTTACTGCGGAATGGAGAAGTAGTAACTCGTCAGGTTCATACCCTGGAGAACGTCGGCGCACATCCGACTTCCGCGACCACTTGGGCACAGAAACATTTTGGGTTTAGGGTAATCCAAAACCCTTGTGCTAGCCGAACTCCAATAGCGAGTGTAAGTTGGATATCCAACACGGGGGTCACTCGGCAACCCCCATATTGGTCCCTGGTGTAATGGCAGCATATCAAACTTTGACTTTGGTGGTGGTCGTTCAAATCGACCGGGATCAGCCAATATGTGACCGTGGCGGAATTGGCAGACGCGCCAGCCTTAGGAGCTGGTATCACAGATGTGTGAGTTCAAGTCTCACCGGTCGCACCATCTCGGGGCGTGGCGCAGATGGTAGCGCACCTGACTGGGGGTCAGGGGGTCGTCTGTTCAAATCAGATCGCTCCGACCATACGGGACGTAGGAAAGTTTCGACCGCACTTAACTCCGACGTGAACTGTGCGGGACCTGGGAGCATTACCCAGACGTTCCACCATTATGCTGTAATGGCTCAACGGCAGAGCAGCTGATTTGTAATCAGCAGGTTGTAGGTTCAAATCCTACTTGCAGCACCATATAATGCTAATAAGATGTTGAGCTATGCCCGATGCAGCAATTGAGCGTGATGCTGATGGTGAATATCGTTGGAGTCGGTACGGACACCTCGTAATAATCTTATTGGAAACCATCACTTTTAGGCTAACCACCTTGCAAACCTAAGTGAGTTGCACACCTCTGGGGGAGATAAACGGGTTGGGCGTTTTGATTGGCAACGCTGCTAAAATACAGAGTCAATAAGCAATGCGTCAATTGCAACTTGCGTGATTGCGGTAAAATGGTTTCTGGAATGTGCTTTGCGTCCTATAAAAAGCTCATTACAAAGTGGGAGAATCTATCTCAACTGCGCAGACGAGATATGCATTCGGGTAATTGCCACACAATACGGTGATAAAACCTATTCCGTATAATATGGAAAGTTCGCATAATGGTATTGCAGAGGCCTTGAAAGCCTCCGACCGAAAGGTTATATAGGTTCGAATCCTATACTTTCCGCCAAGCTTGCAGGTGTAATTCAATGGTAGAATTCCAGCTTCCCAAGCTGGCTGCGTGGGTCCGATTCCCATCACCTGCTCCAAATATCTAAAAAAGTTGCAAATAAAACTATAATTTTATTTGCCGATTTTTATCAAAAAGCTGTCACAAACGGTTGACAGGTTTTTGTTTTTGTGGTACAATTTTCTTGTAAATACCTAAAAGGAGGCCAATTTATGGCAAAAACAAAAAGGACTTATGCTCGTCCGTTTGTAAAATGGGCGGGTGGCAAAGGTCAACTTATATCTCAACTTGACAAACTTCTTCCCGTCTCTTGCGACGAAGAAGATTTTTACACGCAGGTCAAAAAGGGGGAATATACCACCTATGTAGAGCCCCTCGTCGGTGGGGGGGCGATGCTCTTCTATATGATGCAGCGCTACCCGTTCAAACGTGGCGTTATTTGCGACTGCAACAAAGAGCTTATCAATGTTTACCGCTGTGTGAAAAGAAATGTAGACAAGCTTATTTCCGAATTGAAAAGTCTTCAGACACAGTACGATGAACAGCCGACGCTTGACGGGAAAAAGGCGTTGTTCTTGTTGAAAAGACAATCCTTCAACACAACCCCTCTTTCTATTAAAAATTGCTACGCAAAGGCGGCAGAGTTTGTCTTCCTCAATAAGACTTGTTTTAATGGGTTATATAGGGTGAACAGTAAGGGTGAGTTCAACACCCCGTTTGGTCAGTACGAGAGCGCATGGCTGTGCGACGAAGAGAACCTCAGGCTTTGCTCCGACATTTTGCAAAAGGTAGACATTCTTTGCGGAGATTTCCAAACAACGGAGTGGGACATCGGCCCCGGAAGCTTCGTGTATTTCGATCCGCCGTATCTTCCATTAAAGGATAAAAACTCTTTCACGGCTTATGACAAGGATGGTTTTGGAGACAAAGAACAAGAGCGCCTCTATGGGTTTTTTATCGAGAGCGCGAAAAATGGTGCCAGCGTAATGCTCTCGAATTCGGCAGACGACAACGACACCTCTCTTCGCGACAAATACGAGGGGAATCCTGGCATTTACGTGACCGAGGTTAAAGCACGTCGCAACATCAACAGCAAGGGCGACGGTCGCGGCAAAATCGGAGAGATAGTTGTCACCAACTGGTTGCCGAAAAAGGAGGACTAAAGTGTTCGACGATTTTGGGTTTTTTCTTTCGGTGATGTTGGCCGAAGAAGACAGGCTTCACGAAGAGGCAGAGGAGCTCGAAGACTGGCAGGAATACTACCAAGACGACGATTGCGACGACGAGGAGGACTGGGACGCATGATCTTCCCGATTGTGGTTATGTCAATACTCGTTGTCGGCTTCGCCATTTGGGCTTTGCTAGACTGTAAAAAAATAGGAGGCAAAAAATGAAAATAATTCTTAACCGTTCTTATGGAGCTTTTGAAGTGAGTAAAGACTTCTGTGATTATTATAATATTCCTTATGACGATTGGGGAAGGCTGATTGTCCCCAAAGAAGATATAACAAGGACAGACGCTCGTCTTATAGAATATGTGGAGAAGTTTGGAGGTAATAAAGCCTCGGGTTGGGGGTCGGCGCTCGATCTTTTTGAAATACCCGCCGGTAAACAATATAGAATTCGAGAGCGTGATGGTTACGAATGGCTCGAACATCCAGAAGATATAAAATGGGAGGTGGCTGATTGACATGAACGAAGAAAAAGGCGTAATTCAATTATACGTGATCCCGCCACGCAAGAAGCCCCCGATTACCAAGCCGATCGATTTCTACATCGTGCGCTGGTATGCGGCACCATATGAGCTGGAGTTCGATGCCCCAAACCAAAAATGTTTTTTGACAGAAGCGGCGGCAATGATTTTTGCCAAAAACCAAATTAGGGGCAATCTACCACTCCCATTTGTCGCAAAAATAACTCGAGAACAGACCGAAATCAATATGGACTACATCCGGGATTTAGAAAAGGTTCAGGATTGGTAAAAAAAGCAAGCAAAGCTGTCATAAGTAATTGACAGCTTTTTTCTTTTGTGGTAAAATAATAATTAATGGAGGAAACAGTAAAAGCAAAAAAAAATAAAAATATTTTTGTAAAATAGTTGACAACTCGGCTTTAAGTGTGTTATACTAAAATTACAAAAAGCGTTAGGGGGTAATAAATGAAAGCGAAGTTCTTATACAGAGACCAAAAAGATTCTTCGGTGTGGTGGTATGAATATCGCAACCACGACTATTGTGTTCAAACGAATAAAAGGAGGAATAAAAAATGACAACTTACACAGCGACATTTGAAGAAACAAGTTTTTTACCAGTTAGGCAATACGATGTAGGCACGCTTGACAGCCTTATGCGTGTTATTCGAGTGGAAAAAAGAAACGCATTATACGACCTGACGGTAACGTTATCCAAAATCGAACGCGACGACGAAATGCCGATAAAAGGCGAAATCGTGGACGAAGTGCAGTTCAGCATAAGTAAAAACAGCCCTGCTTTACAGGCCGAAATCAACAAGCTGAACACCGAAGTCGCATATCGCGACAGAAAAATCGAACAGCTGGAACAGCAAATCAGAGGGCTTGAAGGCCAGTTTGACGAAGCAAAAGAACAAATCAGACAGCTGAAAAATTTGCAATCTTGGCAACAAGCCGACTAAAAGGAGAGATACTATGAACAAAGAACAACTGTTTTTTGGTGTTGGCTTAGGCTTTCTTCGACTTTATGTCGACAAACTCATCGAGGAGGTAGAAAACCAATGAAAGTGCCAGAATATTTACGCAAGAAAATTATGCGGCGTGCCAAACTTGCTACAGAATTCAACAAGGTCGATAGAGAAATAGCCGAATGGATAGATAGTCACGGAATAAAAAGCGAGTATGCGATGAGCGGTTATGTAGAAGCGATATGCGGGGAATACGATGCCGCATACGATACAATTAAAGATATTGAGGAGGCTTAATGATGGCGAAAATAAGAGCTGAAATCGAAGTGCTGGACGACAAATATTGTGAGAGGAAAGATGATGTTTGCCCTATGTGCTTAGAGGGAAATTGGGGAGGATGGTATTGTTGCCTTTTTGATGTTGGTTTAGAAACAGATAACGACGTTGGTTACTATTGGTGTATTCGTTGCGATAAGTGCAAACAAGCGGAGATAGAAGAATGAGAAACTATGCTGATATGCACAAATTTACTACCAGAAGCCTGATAAAAGGCGTGCCTATAAATAACTACAAAAAGGCGTGCAAAATAATCGAGCGGCGACTTAAAAACAGAATAGTCGCAAAAAGACCTGCATCAGAAAGAAAACGCCGCAGAGGGTTTAAGGAGGAGAAAAAATGAAAAAGCGTAGAGGTTATAATCGTTATACACTCACCAGAAAGATGTCCAGAAAAGTTATAAACCGAGAGCTTGACAGACTTGAAAAGATTGAATCACGCAATCTTGATATTGATACATATATCGTACAGAACTTGCGAAAATTCGTAGACACTTTACAGGATTTGCCAAACAGCACTGAAATTGAGCAGCGGCTTATTAAATACGCCAAAGAAAGCAAGTTGGCTGGATGCTCTGCAGATGAAAATAGATTGTATGTCTGGGGAGAGGAAGAGTTGTGGATAGAGTGACGACAAAGGAATCAAAAACCGGAAGGGAAAAGGAGAACTGAAATGAAATTCTACCACAAAGACGGCAGGGTGCTTGAAGTAAAAGAGAGAACAAAGAGGCAAATCTGGAAAGTGCTGAAAAGTTATTGCAGACCGGAGGAGTTACAGAATCTCGAATATATCGGCAATCAACACATCTCGGTGAACAACGGCAACATTTACGCCGATTTTTACGACCACCGCTATAAGGCGGCAGACGGTTCGACGTTCAAAACAACACTTTTTATCGCAGATTATAGCGATTATATAGGAGAACTAAAATGAGAGTAAGGAGGCTGCGAAATGAAACAATATAAAAGATTAACAAATCAAAAATGGTCAGAAGATATTGACTTAACACAAGAACTCGGTTATTCATACATTTACAAAAGGCTGTATGAACTTGAAACCAAGATTGAGAATGGAACGCTTGTCCCGAAATATTCGATTGTGGATTGTGGTGACACACATTGCGTTTGTGCGGTAGACACCAACAATTTGCTCGTAATTGGCGAATACGATACTGAGGAAGAAGCCAAACAAAGATTAGAGGAGATAAGGAATAAAAATGAGAATTGAGGTATCTCTTGACAATGTAAAAAAAATCGAGATGCACTACAAAGAACCACAGTTTGGATTATGGGCAATAGTCCGTTATTGTGGGCAACAAGGCAAGCCCTACGCTTTGGCTGAATATTATATGTACGGGAAAGAGCTTGTTTCGGGGGAAGAACTAATTTGCTTCACTTATGCCCCCCGAAGCTATGCTTTTTCGATCATTGAAAAAGGTTTCAAATCGAGAGAGGCGGCCAAAAAAAGACTGATGGAAATAAGAACCGAAAAACAAGAAAAACAAGAGAGAATTTTGTCACAACCACTTGACACTTAAGCATCATTGTGCTACAATAATTATAGAACCAAGAAGGAGGTATTCAAATGAAACTAGAAAGCAAAAAAGAAATCAAAATAGGCGACATCGTTAAAATCCGCGCATGGGAAAGCATGGAAAAAGAATACGGCCTCGACGAAGACGGCGACATCCTGGTAAACCCAGACACCGCATTTGTGGTGGAGATGAGACCGCTCTGCGGGTTGACCGCCGAGGTTGTTAATATAACCCACGACGAAGACGGAAAGGTCATCCAGCTTTGTTTCCCGGAAAAGGAAGAATCTGAGCACGACACTCGCTGGTGGTTTACAGAAGAAATGTTCGAGGAAAAGGAGGACGACAATGGCAAAATTTAGAGTCGGAGATTTGGTAAAAATTCGAGAATGGAACGATATGGCGCGAGAGTATGGTTTGGACGAAAAAGGCGACATTAAAATGTTCCATACGGGATTCCCCGCTTCTGCAAAATGGTTGTGCGGTAAAGTCGCCTACATCAGTGATCTTAGTGATGGCCTTCTACTTAGTTTTGTAGAACCTGTTAAATTTCCTTGGATATATTTTTATGAGGAAATGTTGGAACCTTTGTCCGCAAAAGATCGTGCCGATGTAGAAATCGGAGGTTACGCGAAGGTCATTACGCGCGGCACGTTGTTTGAAGGTTGGTTTGTTTTTATTGATGAAAGGGGGTACGATTATAATAATGTCCATGGCACCGTTGTGTTCCCCCCAGAAGGAAAGGGGCAACAGGGCTATTTCAATGATGTAGACTTGGAGCCTGTTACAAATCCAGATTGTCTGAAATGGCTGAATCTGTTCAAAGACGGACCAACTGACACAGGATGGACATTGGATAAAGTTAAGGCTGAAAGAGAACAGTATCAGGAATATCTGAGAAGGGTGTCCACAGAGAACCCAGAATTATTAGGGCAACCTTATGAGCTTTATAAGTCTTATTTGGAAGAAGTGAACGAGAAAAAGGAGAAAAAAGAGGACGACAATGGCAAAATTTAGAGTCGGAGATTTGGTCATAATCCGCGCATGGGACGATATGGCAAAAGAGTACGGCGTTGACGACAACGGCATTATTAAGGTGGGTATGGGATTCCCCGCTTCCGCAAAGGCGTTGTGCGGTAAGGTCGCTCAAATCACCGAGATCGGGCGCGGCGTTCGTCTTAAACTCGTGCACCCCGTCAAAGCCCCTTATGTATATTTTACGCTTGATATGTTAGAACCTCTGTCAGCAGAAGGCCGCGTCGATGTGGAAATCGGGAGCTACGCGAAGGTGGTAAGAGGTAAGGCAGAGGGTTGCTTTGTCTTGGTTAGTGACGACGGCCACGGGTACAACGAGGTTGGCGGCACCGTTATGTTCCCCAAAGAAAGAAGGGGCGAACACTATCATTTCGAGGATGCGGATTTGGAACCCGTCACCGAAGATATTAACTGGTTTTGTTTTTAAGGAGTAAAAAATGGCTGAGTTCACCATGATTAATCGCAAGTTAGATAACGCACTCAGACAAGTGGTTGCCGATGCCTTCAAAAACCTAAATTACCCCTGCTACCACTCATCGTATCATGTGTGGGGGGCCGAAGCCATCATCGACTATCCCGAATATCCTGGAAGCGACACTTACAGTCAACTCTGCGGCAAATTGAAAACCTATAAGGTATCCTTGCCGGTAGATGAAAACATCGATCTGCAAGCACTCGCTAAAGAATTTGTTCGTCAAGCGGAAGAAATAGAACATGCAGCCTACAACGAAGCGCTCGGCAAATGGTCAGAAACTTACCCCATAGACATCTTGCGCGAAGCAATGGAGTGCCACGAACTTTGTGGTTGGAGTCTATTGGCGCACGACGGCGAGGGGGTTATTTATCACGGCAGAGCAACCGCAGTGCATTACGCACTATATCTTCCCAATATGGGGAAACTTACACAAAGAGAGATATGAAGTTATGAAAACAAATCTTAATAGGCGAAAATGACGAAGAAGATGACGAGGAGGACGAAGAAGACTATGAATAAGAGCTTGGAGTTTGTGAAAAAAAGTATAGCAACACAAGGCCAGGATTGGCCTTACGACAATGATAAAGGTGTCGCTGTCTTGTCGCTTAAGGGCGTTTTGGGACGCACTTTTAAAGCCAAAACCTTCGACGAAGAAGTTGCCGATTTTTTTAAAGATGACGATGATGTAAGTATTCCAACGACACTGATTAACGGCAAACCGATCGATGTTGAAATGACTTTGGCCGATGACAACTATGAGGATTTTGATTTTTTCAGCTCTTATAATGGATATACCGATGGTTCTCTCGATGTCATTCTTGAAAAGATAAAAGGAATGCTTCAGAATCTGGCGAATTTGGCTTCTCGTCCCAAAACTAAAATAGCAACCATAGAAGATTTGGATGGCGTACAAAAAATCAAGATAACGGTTGGGGAAGTTGTTGTTTGTCAAACAGAGGCGGAGCCTCCTATCGCTGAAAAACCTTGGATAGCGAAATCTTTGAAAATATTTATTCCAGCACACTTTGAGCTGGTAAAGTGAGAGGAGAAAACTATGAAAAGTATTATAACCTATACTTCTTATGACAAGAGGTTTGTCTCCGAAAATCCTTCGGATGTTAAAAAATATGAATTGGGAATCATAAACAAACACAAGGTCTACACATCTCAAGACTCGTCTTTTTCGGTCTTTAAAGTAGATGATAAGCCTTTCTTCGAGTGCTTAATTGAAAACCTTGCCTCTCACTGTACGGAAACTATAAGCCCTCCGTGTTATGTCGTGTGGGAACCTTATGCGAATAACAATTCTGGAACGTTTACCAGTTTGGAAACCTACAAAAAATCAGAAGCGTGGAGAGACAAGCTATTGGCAGACTTCGAGTTCGCTCAGCCAGAAAGACTTCTGGACAACCTGGAAGAGATTGTGACGAAGGTAGAGACAATTACGGTAAAATACAAAGAACCCGAATACCGCTGGGCAATTATTCACCCTGCGGGCCACCCCCTCGACGTACAAGAATATTGCATCGAAGGGGAAGAGCTCATTTCGGGCACAAAACTTTGGGACTGGGTCGCAAGAGATGAGTATGGTCTGCCCTTTGAGCCAGGCTCAATCGTTGCCACTTTCCCAACAAAAGAAGAAGCACTGGCGGCGTTGCCGAAGTACAAGAATTCTTGGGCACTTCCGGGTTAAAAGGAGTGAACCAATGGTTAGAATTAAGATAGCAGAAGAGCAAGATAATTGCGTGACGGTATATTGGGCACCGACGCACAAGAAAAAAAGGAACGATTAGATGGCTGATTTCTACATGTATATAGGACTTCCTGGTTCGGGGAAAAGCACAATAGCCGCGGCTCAAAAAGGTGCAACAATCATCAGTAGCGACGCAATTCGTGGAGAACTTTATGGCGACGAAAATATTTTCGGCAAGCGCGACGAGGTGTTTGGACTAATGTTATGTCGCACCAGAGAAGCCCTCTTAAGAGGAGAACCGGTGTGCTATGATGCGACCAATCTCGCGAGCAGACGTCGCAGGGGCCTATTGGAACAGCTTCCAAAGGGTACGAAGAAACATGCAATCGTTGTGTGGGCTCGATACAGCACTTGTTTAGAACGCAACGCCAGAAGAGAACGAAAGGTAGAACCCGAAGCAATTCGTCGCATGTTGACGCAATTCGAGGTCCCCTATTATGACGAAGGATGGGACGACATTACCATTCTCAAGAACGACGAAAAAGGATATGAACCGTCCGAATTGTTCGAACTGTTAAATATTCCTCACGACAACCCTCATCACGATGGCTCAATCGTCGAACACGTCTACCGAGTCCAAAGAGCTGTTCACACCCTTTTGTACGCCGAGGATGACTCTCGTTTCCCCGACGAAGATACAAAGAATTTGGTTTACCCAATCCTTCGAAGTGTAGCGACATGGCACGACGTCGGCAAGCCTTTTGTAAAATCCTTCTTCAACGCAAGACAAGAATTCACACCGAAAGAAGCTCATTACTATGAACATGCCAACGTTTCGACATATCTTTATCTCGGAATCGAAGGTGTGGATGCCACGAATATCGACGCTGACTTATGTACGGCGTATCTTATAAATATACATATGTTGAAATTTGAGAAAGAAGGTAAACGATATAAATCGTTGCCGGCGAACATCAAAATCTTGCTCGATTTCTTCAACGAATGTGACATCGCAGGAGCATAGAACTATGGAATTAAAAGTTCAAAATTTAATTACAACAGACTTAAACTGGCGCAAAACATTGGAAGAACTTTCCATTACGTTAAAAGAAGATGAAAACTACCTTCTTTTAAAATATGGAATTGCCGCCGATTTTGCCAACCCGATTGTTCAAGAATGTCGTGGTTTGATTTTGAACAAATCTACTTGGGAAGTGGTTTGTCATTCGTTTGATAAATTCGGTAATTTTGGCGAGTCTTATGCTCCCGAAATAGACTGGACGACGGCGCGTTGCCAAGCCAAGATGGACGGCTCGCTTATTAAAGTGTGGTACGACAAGGGACAATGGCATGTTTCTACGAACGGGACGATCGACGCTTACAAGGCAGAGCTCCAGCAGTCAGACCTTGTGACAGGCGATTGTCCATATCATACCTTCGGCGAACTCTTCGATGCGGCGCGACAGGCACAGCTCCCGTCCTACGAGCACCTCGACTCCGACTGTACTTATTCATTTGAACTTTGCTCGAAATATAACAAGGTCGTGTGTCAATATGGCGAACCAACAATCTACCACATCGGTACTCGAAACAACAAGACAAACGAAGAAAGCAATCCCGACATCGGAGTGCAGAAACCAACCGAATATCCCCTCCATTCTCTCCAAGACTGTATAGAGGCGGCGGCTCACTTAAGCTATAATGAAGAAGGGTACGTTGTGGTTGATGCCGACTGGAATAGAATCAAGGTAAAATCGCCGACATACATCGCGGCGCATTACATGAAGAACAATGGGCAGGTTTCGCTCAAAGGGTTGTTGCAATATTACCGCGCTGGCGACCTGGACGAGTTCGTGACTTACGCACCCGAATATGCCCCCGTCGTAACAAAGCTATATAAATTGCTCAATGCCCTCAAAGAGGAATTGAGAACGACAATGACCGAAAGTAAATACAAAGCATACTCTCGCAAGGATTTTGCTTTGGCCGTCAAAGAATCGGGCACCCGATACCCCGACTATTGTTTCAAGTGGTACGACGGAATCGACTACACCCCCGAACGATACCTTGAAGAGCTTTCGTTCGAACGATTCCTCAAAATTGTCGAAGCGCGTTGGGATTCTGTCACAAACGGTTGACAAACGACAATGGTTGGTGTATAATAAGAAAAAAAGGAGTAAAGACAATGGTAGAAGTTTTGAAACTTGACTATGACCTCGTTTACAAAGTGGGGGACTACGTCCAAGTTAAGAAGGGCATTGATGGGTTCTTGGTATCTTCTAATTGGGACTCTGGTATTCCCGACGGTTGGGTAGGTAAAATTCACGAAGTTTGCGAAGGCGAAACAGAACGCGACAAATTTTTCACCGCCATTACGGTGATGCCCGAGAATAGACGCAACGACCTGTTCTACTTATTCATTCCCAGACAATTTGAGGTGATGAAGTCTGTTCCGAGCGAAATCGCGAACGCCGAGCTGAACCCCATTCCACAATTGAGAATGGACCAAGACGATGACGTAGAAGTCCATCAAATGGGGTTGTCAAAATATTGGCACGACAGGCTTTCACAACCTTGTTACTGCGGCAACAAAGGTGAGATAATAATTACCGATCGAAGACACAAGAACTTTTTGGTGCTTTGCGAAGCGTGTGCGACGAAACTCTATAAAGAGCTTGGTGATGCTTTGGAAGAGCTGAAAAAGAGTAAGGAGTAAAACAATGGCTAATAATCGGATTTATTTAAGATGCCGAAAATGCGGGCAAGCCCTGTTCTTGGGAAAGAACTTCGGCGCTGAATGGTTTTGGACGGATTACGATCACACGGGACATCTCGAAGATAAGTTAAACGACTTCTTTCTCGAACATTGCTTCTGTGACAAAGAGTATAACGAAGACGAGTGTTTGGGGTTGGATACGCCCATCGGCAAAATTAATCGATTCGACACAAACTTTGAGATTGCGTATGAGTGCGACGAACCCGAAGAAGCTCAAAACGAGTACAGCTGTATATGGGCAATAATGCCAACGATGGCGATGTCTGATAAAGAAGAAGGAAAGGAAGGATAACACGATGGCTGACGAAATCAAAGAGACATTCGAAGACTTAACCAACAAACGCTGTCGGACATGCGCTGTCTGCGGCAAACCTGAAAATGATGGGCTGCTCTTCGATGATTCTGCGTGGATCTGCAACGACTGCCGAGCGGTGCTGGGTCAGTTGAGAGGATGTTATATTCGTTCAGTTAGACGTAAAGAGAAGAGTCAGCAAATCAAGAACGGCTTGACCAACGAACGAGCTCGTCTGCTGATTGAGAGTTGGTTCTGTAACTTCTGTCCGAACAAAGGGCAGCCTTGTATGACTGATTTAAAATCAGAGAGGGAATGTGTCAATAATAAATTGGCAAAGATTGGGCTGTACGTTGGGCATCGAGAATTTCCGTTGATCGAGAAGATGAAAATCAATCGTCCACGCTTTCTTCAAATACGAGAACAAGAGACGTGCGACAACTGCGGGCGAGAATTTCCGTCGGGCAACGCCATGGCCAGAGTCGAAGTTTATGGCCGGACGACAGAGGACGAGACATGGGGACACTCCTACGTATTCTGTCCGATGTGTGCTAAGATGCTTTTGAGAAAGGCTGAAAGAGCAGAACAAGAGGGTAATTTATAAAACCCATATAGACCGAAAGGTCTATATGGAATCTTAATTTTTGATTTTGTGGCCGGGTGTGGTCATAGGTGGTCAGAGGTGGCCAAAAGTGGTTAACGACCGTTCACTTCATATATCTGTTAAATAGAAATATTGGCGTAAAAGTATTAAGCCAAATTCTAAAACCTGTTAAAAACATCGAAAAAGGAGTAAAAATTTGTCAAAAACAGTAAATTTCAACCTTGAGCAAGAGCTACGTTTTCGGATTCCAAAGTCAGCGTTCGTAAACGTCTTAAACGCAAAAGACTTTGCCCCGATCACAAAAACGAAGGCCGAAGTCATCACCCAATACTGGACGTACAACGACGGCGTCGCTCGTAGCCGTATCCGAACCATCCGAAGAACTTATGCAAAGACCATCGGACTACCCGAAGAAACCGTCTACACCGCATGCACGAAGTATCGCCTGACCGACACAGAGCAAATCGAATTCGAGCAGCCGATCACGAAGGCGGAGTACGAAACCGTACTATCCCTATATCCGAAGGCAGAGCCCGTAAGCAAACTCCGAATATACTTTTACACGAAGGAGAATCCCGGAATCGAATTCAGCGCAGACATTTACGCGAACTATGACGATGTCATCATCGAAGTAGAGACTCCACAAGACGCTTCCGTAGACGGAAGAATAGTGATACCGTCCTGGATCGTAAACAACGCCGTTATAGGTGTCACAGGCAAGCAAGTATAATAGGTACGCACGCGAGAGAGAGACCCAAAATAGGGCCTCTTTTCTGTTATTTTAGGGACGGCTGACCACTTGTAACCCCTGTGTAACCCCCTCATAACCACCGTGTCGAAATCGATGCGGTTAAAGGGGCCGAATCCGGTGGGGTTTTTTGTTAGGAAAAACGTGTAAAAAACCTAACAAAACCTATGAAAAAGTGTGATTATGGGGAAATAAAGGGGGTGGAAAATGTGTAAAACCTGTACCAATTTAGCTCATAAAAGTGGTATTATCTGCACCAAATTGGCTCATTTTTTGGGGGTTATTTTCACCTTTGACGGCGGTCGTAGTCATCGAACGACTCGATAAACCGTCATCGAATGTGCCGATTCTATTCCTTTTTGGCGTTACCGACCATCGGATTTTATGCCGCAGCTATATCACTATAATGATAGTCCCGCCGCCAACGGACGGATAAAACGCACGATGTCAGCGGTCGATTTTCGGGATAAAACGCAGGCATAATCACGATCGGGTTAACGAAAGAAAAGCGAAAAAAAAGCGAAAAAAATAAGGTGGCGTAATCTGTAGGCAGCGCCGCCGCCGAAGTAAAGATTTTGGCGAATACGGCCCTAAAAAGTAAAGATTTTAGGGTCTTAGTTGTACAGGTTTAGCGTGAAAACCGCAGGATTTTGTTCGTTTTTTATGCACATCGGGGGAGGATTTTTGGGGCTGAGTTTAGTTATGACTAAACTTTTTGTTTAATATTACTAAACTTATGTAACATTTTTTTTAGATTTATAACATTTATAATGTTAAATATTGAGAAAAAACGTTATCGTTGATGGCGGCGGATGGCTCGTAACCATAATTTTTCGTTATGATTTCAGGCTAAACGATAACTTTTTGTTATGATTTAGCGTGTTTTTATGTCCCATTTTTGGGACATTTAACCACTTCTGACCACTTTGGAAGAGGTGTGTTTGTTTAGTTATAGCTAAACTTTCTGTTTAATATTACTAAACTTTTACCTTTAAAACGGCGGCGGACGAAGGCGAACGTAGGCCTTTTGTAGGGGCATTTTGTCCCCATTGGGTGACATTTTTAGAGACATTTGACGCCGTCAAAAGGCATCGAAAACGCGACCTTTGAAGTTCATCGAGAGCTGTTGAGACCCTCTAAAAATAGCCGCCGCCAGCCGTAATTTTCGTTATAAAAAGTGTATATTTTTTTCAACGAATTTGACCTGTTTTGTGTCATACTTTAACCCCCGTTAACCCCTGTTAACCCCTTGTTTTTTATGTCCTTTTTTTTGGTACATTGTCACCCTGTTTTTCATTTCATTTTACCCCTCGAAAATCGCTCAAAATCGCTGAAAATCGCCCAAAATCGCCGTTTTTCGGAGCAAAAGTTGGGCGGGAAATAGGACGGAACGATCGGTGCATAATTATGCAATTTTTCTGCATAAATATTCATTTTTTGATACGGCAACTATGTCCCGTTTTTGGTACATTCGAACGCCCTCGGAATCATCATCCGCCGCCCCAAAAAATTTTTTTATTTTTCTTATTTTTTTTTTGAAAAATGCTTGACTTTTCAAGGTGAGGTGTGGTATAATAAAATTACACTCAAGGAAGGAGGAAACGCAATGCGAAAAAACACAAACGCCCTTGTTAAACCCAAGGGAAGCAAGTGGGCGCCGTTAAAGCCGACAGAGCTAAGCGCCGAAGAAGTCGCCGCCATCGATGCTCGGATCCTTCAGGAGGAGCTCGGAGAGCAGACGCTGTGCTGGCTATGTCGGAAGGTGACACAAGGATGGAAGAGCAAGTGCCCGAAGGCATCGCGGGGCATCCCGGTCGAAGGGAGCGAATATACCACCCATCAAGGGCCTTTGGGAGAACAATACAACATCCGCAGTTGTCCGTTGTTTGAGTTCGAATACGGACGTCCTCAGGAGTTGGCCACCGTCATCGGAATCATCGGTTACTGGACGGGGGTAACCGCCCAAAGCATCTGGAGGAACCCAGAAAAATACGTGGACCGTCACAATATAATTTGCCCCGAAAACAGGATTGAGATCATAATCCCGGAAGCGGCGGCGGACATTGAAAACGAATTTGATTTAGAATGGAGGTTGATAAATAATGATTAACAAGAAAGCAGAAAACAGAGAGTACACCGAAAAAGAGATCCGTGCCATCAATGCGGCGATCATTTTGAAAAACTTAAACGAAGCCGACACCGCTTGCTGGTATTGTTCGAGGAGCGTGGCAGGCAAAAACGGATGCCCGAAGTTTAAAACTCAGAGGGATACGCCGGTGCCTGGCAGCGTTGTTCGCTGGGGGATGACGGCAGACGGGAGGCTGGCCTATTCTGTGAAGATGTGCCCGTTGTTCAAGTTCCAGTATGGCCGCGCTTATCCTGCGAACTTTTTGCTGGAGATTCTGGCCTTCTGGGGGCAAGTTAATATCAGGACGGTCTGGAGGGATGTCCAGAAATACGTCGACATTTACAATCAAAAATGCCCGTCGTGCCCTTTGTATTTAGAAGACCCGAAGGAACCGGACGAAGAAGAATTTGATGAAGAATACGACAGCATTGTCGAAAATATATAACTAAGAAGGAGGAAACGAACATGTTTGAACTTTTGTGCAAAATTGTAGAAGAAGCAATTCTTATGGTTACGGCGGGGGCGGGTGTTTTCTGCGTCGCTATGGCGGTTGTTTTTGGGAGGATCGAGAGGCAGATTGACGCCCATCCCGAGGACAACAATAACGTCGCTCTGAGGCGAATTCACGACGTCGTTTTTGTGCTGTTGGTTATCAGCGGGGTCGCCATGATCACGTTTGGAATGCTGTGGTTCAAGGGCAAGGGGCTCTGGTATTAAGGGGTTTTGAAGAAGGGGAGTTTGAAGGCGAATTTCAAACTTCCTTTTTTCTCCTTATTCTATGCTTAATTTTCAGACAAAAGGGGGTCGGTCGACAACTTCTTCGACCGAGGGGTGTTTTGTCCCGTATTCCTTATCTTTTAGTAGTCTGCTGACCTTAAAATCGATTCTGGAATGTTTTTCTCCCTTGCATTGTGTGTGCGGAGGCGATTTTGGGGAAATTTGGGGGCGACGCGGGGGTCTGGGGGCTTTTTTGTCCCGGTGTCACAAATACTTGACAAACGGCGGCGGATATGGTATAATGGGGATGATGGAGGAGGACCGTTGTGTCCGCCGCCAAATAATATTGAACAAGAGGAGAACACGATGTTTCATGGTTCTACGTTAGGAAAAATCATCACCCTGGTAAATGTGGTCGATGAAAAGCGTCCGAGTGGTTGCACTCGTAAAAAAGCAACCTACACAATTTGCACCGGGAAAGATGGCTATGGCAAGAACAGTCACTTCTGCAACATAGATTTGGTTGCCATCGGAGGTCTGGCTTACGAAGCCGAGAAGAAGCTATCCCGAGGTGATTACGTCTATGTCACCTTTCGGGCAGAGGCAGAAGATAATGACAGACATTTCACTTTTTATGTTGAAAGCCAAAGAAGGGCAAATGTAAGTGACCCAACACCCCCCGAGAAGGAACAAGCGGGGGCTTCAGATTTCGTAGACTGGTCAGAATAAGCCGAATCATCCCATTTGTCGCTTATTATATATTCCCTTTAGGGGAATATATAATATCGCGCGCGCGTTTATAGTATACTCTCCGAGGGTTTAATATACTCCTTTCATTTCATTCGAGATATAATATTACGTTTCATTCGAATATTATTTCATAATATTCTCATTACACTATATTATATCTCTCATTACATTACGGAGAGTATATAAGATAAGATAAGATAAGATAAGAATATAATAATATTTTTTATTATTCTAGTCTAAGATCTAGAAAATATTATTATTTTAAGAATTAATAAAGAATTAATAAAGAAAGATATATATAAATATATATCCAAAGAAAGCTAATAAGAAAGCTAATAAGAATATTCTCATATATCTCTATATTCTCTATCTTATATATCTCTAACAATTACGAAGTCTTTCTATAATTACGAAGTCAATTGGATCTTCTATATAAGGAGGCGAAGCATATAAAAAGATAGAAATAGATTTAAGAAAACAGTAACGTAGTGAAGTTTTATGAACGATAGTGAATAAAACTACTGTTTTCTTGAATTATACGTAGCTCGTCCCTTTAGGGACGAGCCTCTTTACAATAGAATATCTTATATATATCTTGTTACTGAAATCAGTTAAGTAATCGACTAAGTAATCGACTAAGTATATACCCTCGGTAGAGTAGGTACAAGGAAAGGATACCTAAGGGAAACCAAAGAACTTCGGCATCCCTCTGGGAATCCACAAAGACGACCACTTCAATTTCTAACCTTCCCAAAGAACATACCCACCAATTGTCAGGGAGTCGCTACGCTTCCCTGAAACCCCACAGCTCACGTTGTTCGCCAGTCGTATGGCACGACATCGAAACGCTTCGCATTTCTCATCGTGCGTACAATTCCATCTGTGTGGTCGAGTCTTCGGAACCCATCCCCGGAGAACATCAGAGAAGATGTCTTAGGGGAACACAAGGACACAAGGGAGAGCGACCTTCTTTCCTCTTTCATCCGGCGGCGGACATTACCAGACATACAGCAGCATCAGGACACCCCTGCCTTTCCCAAAGGAAAAAAATAAATAAAAAAATTTTCCAAAAGTTGTCATAAACACTTGACATTCAGTCTCCTCTGTGATATACTAAAATTACACAACGAGATAGGACAGCGGTACCACCAACCACCCCACCATAAACCGCCGCCCTCTCGGGGTGTACGCAGATCTCACCACAGGAGGAAAGAGCCAAGTGGAATTGCTCATTAATGCTTATGACATCGACGAGAATCCGATTACCATCGAGGTATTCCCGGTTCTCCCCGAAGACGACGACTCCGACGACTTTTTGTCGCGTCTTAATTCGGCTCCAACAGAACCTACCTATGTGCCAGATATTGTCGGGACTCTTTTCTCGACACTCTAAATAGCCAACTACGGTGGCGGCCCTTAAGGATGACATTTGCCGCCGTCTTATAGAAAGACTCCGTTTTTGGACCTCCTTCAAATTATACGATTCCGCGTCAAGGGTTTTTGTTTGTTGTTTGTCCCCTGCGGAAGAGGGGGCGGGAGAACCAACTTGGCGAATTAGCCAATAATACTCCCCTCCCTACAACGAAGTTGAGCATGTTTGCATAGTATCACCTCCTTTATAATAAACCGCCCGTGCCGTCATCCTGGGGCGGTTTTATCGTTGTGAAAGAAAAACTTCTCCGAGAGAAATATCCCACAATCCCGTATTTTCAAATTCTACAGTCTAAACAAACTCAAAAAAGAAACAAATACCCCTCGGTCGACAACTTCTTCATTTGTCCTCCTTTCGTTTGATCAGCAGTCTCAGAAGACTCAAGAAAAACAAAGAAAGAAATGCCCGCCGCCCCAAAAAACACCCCCTTCCCACGAAAAAACGCCCCGCCGCGCAAATCTTACCGCATAAAAACATTCCAGAATGCCGTATTTCCCTCAGGATTTAAGAATAACATAAGAATTTCAGATGAAAACATCTCGGTCGACAACTTCTTCAACCCACCCCCCTTTGTTTCTCAGATTAAGAATAACACTAGAACCTGCAGGAAAAACGAAAAGGGGCCAAAAGAAAAATTCCAAAAACCCCACCAAATTTGTCATAAATAGTTGACAATGACCGCCGCCCTGTGGTATAATATAATCAAGAAAACAATAACAGGAGGTATTTTTACCATGTCTAAACAAAAAAAGAATTACACCGTCGATGATCTCGAGACCCTCATGAAAATCCCTTCCGACGAGCAGGAAACCACCATCAACCTCAGTCGCGCCGAAGACAAGATGTCGATCTGGACCACCGACAACACGATGGTCACCAAGCTCCGTGCTCTGATGATTAAAAACCCGAAAGACTACAAACTCGTCGGCATCTCCACCTGTAATGGTGCTCCGGCCGCCTACGAGTTCGAGGCCCCCAAAAAGTTCCTGTCTTTGAGAAGCGCAGAGAAGACACAGACTGAAGAACAACGCGCCGCTACTGCCGAGCGCATGAGAGCTGCGTGGGCTCTTCAAAAAAAAGGAGGAACCGATAATGCCGACTAATATCTCCGACTACGCAAAGTTTTTCTCTTTCTTGGATTTCCTCCAGGATCTCTCGGACGATGACTTCGATGCGGTCATAGACTTCGCAACAACCTTCCGTATGGCGGCGGATAAGGCAGGCAAAAAAGCCCCTCCCTCCCGCGACAACGACGAAGAACTCGTCTTCCCACCTCTTAAAAGGACCCCTTGGGGTTCAGGGACAAAGGTTAATTCCCGAGGCTCCGATAAACGCCTCCGCGGGATTCAGATGACCGTCGACGACTTCTTGGATTAGTGCCCCAACCCCCTCGAAAAAGAGGGGTTTTTCTTTAGTAAAAAATATACCCCCCGGGGGTATCAATATTTGGGGGCGTCGAGAAAGGGGCGCTGTTTTGAATAAATGTATATTTATTCATTTTTGTCGTTCGGGTTGGACGACGACGCTGACCTGGTTCGTCGGTTGCCTATAGAATCGGTTGGCACTATCGTCGACGAAGTCGGCCCTTGTGAAAAAATGGGCCCCTCTAAAAAATATCCCCCGCCTCAAGAAAAAATAGGGGGCCTTTGAAAAATACGGGCGACGGGTTAAAAGACGCTGTGCGCCGGTATACTACCCCCATAATGGGTTCGATTTATTCAATGGTAACCATCGAGAAAACCCAAGTAATTGTGTTTAGTTTTTAGACATATACCATTTTGCGAGGGCAAGGTCAACAACTACCCAAAACAATATTCCTATTATTTCTGCAAGCATCTATCTTCACCTCCTTTTTGTGTTATTTTGTTGTTGGGTTTAGGACTATCTATGCAGAGCGCCCCAAATTGCAATAAAGACGACAACGAATTCGATGACGATCATGAATCCTGCCACGGGCTTTCACCTCCTTTTTTCTATGATTGTCTATGACTGTTTTTTGCATTTGTTGCTGACGGGTTTGGCGAGGTATGGGCCGGTATACTACCCCCTGGAGAGCGTTTTGACTTGTTAGTCCAGGCGATGTCCAATCCTGTTTGTTGGCTACGGGGTTGTATTAAAACGATTTATTCGATGGTGACTATCGAGAAAACCCGGAGATGGGTTATATTGGATTAAGCTTATTTATGAAGTTTAAACCAAGCCCAAATCAACAGGATAACAATGCAGACCCAGTGTATCCAGCCCATGTCTCACCTCCTATTCAATAATAACCGGTTTACTTCTGACTATCCTCTTTGGGGAGAGTTTGGCGAAGTTGTAGGGAATAATAAGTTCGACGCCGTCGCCGTCTTTGATCTGATTGTTGGTCAGTTCTTTTAGAGTGGCTTTTTTGACAGCGTGGATTATGTTCCTGGCTTGCAGAACTTCTTGAAGTTTGTCTGCTTCAGAACCAAAGAATACAAACTTGAGCTTGTCTTCTCTCCCGACTTTGCTATAAGCAACGAGAGGCTGGGTGGAGACGAGTTCTTTGAACCACCCTTGGTTTTCTATTTTGCCATAGTTCCCATATTGGGCCAAGGACCAGCTTGGTTTCGTATTACCCATTGTTACACCTCCTCTTCCCAAAGCAATTCACATTGCCATTCGTTGGCTCGATCGTCTGCACAGGTGGTATACTCTGCTGCGTACATCTCCTTTGCGTACTTGATTGCCGCTCCTTTGTTTTCCGCAACAACGCTTACCCGCATTTCGGGTTGTTGATTGCATTTGATGGAAAGATCATAATCATGCCAATTCCACATATTGTTGTGCCTCCTTTATCTATAGTTTTTCAAAACAGCGTCAGCCGTAATTGCCAATGCACGTTCGGTTGATTTGTCCAACTCATTTTTCTTCTGTTGAAGTTGTTCAATGAGTTTTGGCAGAGCTTTTGCCGTATCGCCCCACAAGCGAGCGATAATCTCTCCGATTTGGTTGATTTGTTTGACAATCTCTTGACTTTGTCCGTCGACAAAGTGCCATTTGGTTATTGACACTCCGTCGATGTTTGTCTTCCACGTAATCTCCCAATGGTGGTCTGCCATTGTGGAGCGAACAGCCGTCGGAGCTGATAGTCCCACGGATGAGCTTGGGATGTAAAGCACATGATCTGCTAAACCACAGGGCCTTTCGGCGCGAACAACAAAAGCTTGTTTTTCGTTGAAATCAACCTTTATTTTCTTTTTCACATCGCCAGGAATTTCGAGACGGTCAAATTTGTTGTTCGTTGAAATACCTGATGTAAACCAACCACGATCGGTGCGGCAGATGACCCCATCCTTATCGAAAAAGGCAATGTCACAAAGCTCGTAACTTCTACCGTTGACATCGATTGAGAAGGGGTTGTAGAATGTTGCAGTTCTGTAAAGTTTCATAATATATCTCCTTTGCGCAGGATATACCGCCTGCGCTCGGTTTATTATCTTTTAATCGTCAAATGCTCCACCTGCGGTGCGTTCGTCCATTCCGCTGTTAATACAAGTAATGTAGCGTTGCATTCGCCTCTCATTTACGATTTCTTGTATTCTGTCCCACTCGGATTTTGTAACCCGGCCGAAGTGCATTTTTGTGAGCAAGGTTTCTACTTCGTCAATACGTTCCCCCAATTCTTCTTCTTTTTCTGGGTGTTCGTATTGCTCGTTCAAAAGTTTTGTTCGCATACTGTCAAGGTTGAAAAGTGCGCTTTCCGTTTGCTTAAAAGAAATTTGTTTCATAATATTTACTCCTTTGCCCGCGTTTATCCGCACGGGCGCGGTTATTCTTGATTTGATAATTCTGCAATTAAAAGGTTGTTCAACTGCCTTAACAAGTCTTGTATTTTCATAGCCAATTTTTCTTGCCCATTTGAACACCCCGAATAATAGTTTATCGGAAAGTCGGCATAAAGACTTACTTTTGCACGCGGCAAAAAATCTGCTCCGTATCTGCTTCTGTTCTGCGTCACAAGTTCTATCGCTTCGCTATTATCCATATTCCAATACGTTCCTTTCGGAAACCCGCTTACACAAGAGTCTATAAAATCGGCGAGATTTTCATAGTTGAAATACAACTTTAAACTGCGCTTTTTTACGATTTTGTCTTTGTTTTCGTTAAAAAACTCTTGAACCGTGTATTTTTTTTGAACCATTTTTAACGCGTAGTTATTTTTAGGACAGTGCATAAAATCGCACTTAACGCAATCGCATTTTGTAAAATTTATCGTTCTGCCTATATCAAACTTTTGATTTTTGGCAGGTTCTAAAACGAACTTCATTTTTAACTCCTTTCCGGCGGGACCGCCGCCGGTCGGTTTTTGTTCTTATTCGTTGACAGTAACAACATAGAACGCTGGACGGCGTCCAAGTTCGGATGTGTTACAGTTGTAATAAATGAATTCATTGACCAGGGTGTCGAAGTCTCTGCCTGATTCTTTGGAAACCGTCGAGTTCGAGAACCAAGGGCTGTTTGGATTCGCTTTACACGGCAGAACCACGATTGGTCTGCCGAGATTGTAAAGCTTACGAGCTTCGGGTTTGTTGATACGAGTATAATTGAGGGTTGAGTTTTTGAGCATTTGTTTGTCCATAAGGGCCTCCTTTAAATAAGTTCTTCGAGTTCTTCAAATTCTCTTGCAAGATTGTGCATTGTTTCTTCAAAACCAAACCAAGCGAGTAGGTTTTGATTATACTGTTCAAGAGCGAGAGGATCTTCTTTGTCCCATTTGTTGCCAAACAATTCCGAAGGGGCATAAATGCCGCATTCGTCCATCGCATCGTACAAAAGCTTGTCTATTTCTTCTCTATGTTCCTCGTAATAAGCCGTTGTTTGGCTGTAATATACGAGATGTCCTACCATACCCGATTGACAACCATGTTCGAGCAAGTCAATAACGATTTGTTTCGGGTCATCGTATTCGTCCCATTCGTTGAGAATGTAATCGATTACGTCTTTCGTTAATTCTGACGTTGTGTTGTTTCTGATTCGTTTAATGTTTTGTTTTGTGAATTTCATGATGTATTCTCCTTTTGTTATAATATTTCTTCGAGTTTCTCAATAAGAGCATCGTAAAATGCGATACTTTCTTTTGTTTGGTTGATCTCTTGTTCGAGTTCGGAGTCGCAATGTGTGTGACCTTCATACTCAATTTCGGCTTTCAGTAACTTGATACTGAGGTCGTGTCGTGCATATTTCACACAAAGTATGATGCGATATTTCTCGTTTTCGGTGAATTTGTCCATTAGTTCAGTCCTCCTTTATTTAACGATCATCTAATGATTTTGCCCGTTTGGGTGTCCCATTCAAGGCCGATGAGACTTGCAAGATATTCGGGCTCGAACCACATCATATCGTTGATGTCCGTTTCGTCGTAACCTTCGCCATTGTCGAGTGCTTCGAGCACGTCTGTGATTTGATCAAGTTCTTCAAGGGTGAACTCTTCTGCGTTGTCAACTGCGCCACTCCAGAATTCGAAGCCGCGTAAACTTTCGTCTTTGTAAATTTTCATGATTTGTTCCTCCTTATTTTTTAGTCGATTTGCTCGACTTCTGCGATTTCGAAGTTAAAGTATGCGTCCGCGTCTTCAAACGTTAGGCTATTATAAAATCCACCCATCGAATCGACCATTTCGCCTTTTTCATCGATTTCACGGCTCAATTCCTTGCCATCCATCGATTGTCTGATTACGACGGTGGGCTCGTAAAGCGCCCACTGGTAAACGTTCCCTTCGAGGAAATCGTTATAAATTTCGACTTCGCTTTCGAGCGTTTTCTTCGCTTTTGCCTTCCAATTCTCTTCGTCTTTCAAGCACGACTGCGCGAGATAGAAATCCTTTTCGACGAAAATCAATCCTACGAACGAACTGTCCCAAGCGTCGAATCGATAAGTTTGCATCGAAATTCCGCTATGATCAGTAATGTAAAGTGGTAATCCGCAAACATTGTCTTGATCGAGAATAAACCGAACCTCTTCGGCGAATGTCATTTCGTCGATTTCTTCGTCGCTCTTTCCGTACTCACGGCAGATTTCCGCGAGCTGCTCTTCGGTTTCTCTGTTGCTGTTGCAATCGCCGAGCTGATAATCACGATGACAGCAAAGCATCGTTCCGAGGTTATCCCACGAGCGCGGATCTTCTGGGAACTGGTCTCGCTCAATTACAAGACGGAGTTTTCTTCCGTCGGTGCTGGTGATGGCGAATTTATCGCCTGCGTAAAGTTTACTGGTTTTGTTAATCGTAGCCATTTTTGGGCCTCCTAAAAAATATTTTTTGCCCGTATTGCCGATAGCACAGCAGTTTTTTATTAATCTATTTGGGACTTTTCTTCCTCTTCGTCCCATTGGTCGAGGAGTGTTCGAATTTCACTAACGCCGAAATTATTTCCCAAATACATTGGGGTGTTTGGTTGAATAATCGATACGTTCATACTGTTCATCCTCGGGGACGAAGCAGATATGATACTCGCTATATGTTGCTCGGACTACTTCGTCGGCATCATCGAAAATGGTTTCAAGAAGCCAGCGAAGCTGCTCCTTATTTGCTTTTATCGACGAAGAGCCGTAGTGATGATAAGTAATCAGGGAACGTTGTTGTGAGTGGGGAAGAATATCACCGCCAATCATCCGATTACCGCGGACGCCCACATAGGGGCGCCCTGCTTTGATGTCCGCAAGAATGCGGGAGAGTTCTGTGTTTGTGTAATGTTTCATATATACCTCCTATTAATCGTACAAAAGTACGTAAATTTTGCCGAAACGGTTGATATATTCGTTAGCGAGTGGGTTGTAATCTTCGCGGGGGAGATCCCAGTTGAGTTCGTTATGCAAGTAGTCGATCATTTGCTCTTTTGTGCCCGCGAACTCACCGCCAGGCTCACCAACTATATCAAAGACTTCGATTACGTTCTTTGCTTGTTGGAGAAGAGTGACAATTTTGTCGTACTTCTTAAGACTCAACGGAAGGGGATCGATGTCGGGGATGTAAGAAAAGTATCTTCCGTCGGAGTCGTAAACCTTGATTCTGTCGGGCTCTTCGCGGAGAACTTCGTCGTAAGGCTCGATGTAAAACACACCGACTCTTCCGTTGTTAATAATTTGCCAATTCGGGTTAATAAACATTTTCTGTTCCTCCATTGTTTTATTTTATTAAACCCCCGATGATTGGTCGGGGGTTTGTAGATTGATTAAAGATTTGCGAGCTTCTTATCGAGCGCAACTTTATTGAGCTCTGCAAGATGTTCGAGCAATTCGGGTGACACCGTCAACTCGTCATCGTGAGTGTTGATTTTGCTAAGCTCTTTCTTTTCGGCATCTGTCAGTTCTTTCCCGTAGGTGTCTCTGATGATGTCGATGAGTTCACCGTAGACGTCAGCCGAGTGTGAATATCCGTAGCCGTGCGTTGCTTTGCCATAATAGACAATGATACCGTTCGTATTCACGAGAACGTTCATCTCTCTGATATAACCACGACGCGGGTGATCGATGTCGGTGACGATAAAGTACGGTTGGATGAACGCACGTTCACCTTTTTTGCTGTCGATTGTGATGAAGAAGTAATCGGGTTTGCCGTTTTTGTAAATAGAATTAAATTCCATAGTTTGTTATCTCCTTTTTATTTATTTTTGGTTATTGAACTTCATAGAACTTCGGCATTCCACCAAGTTCATAATTGTTGATTGTTTCTTCGGTTTCGTCGCTGAAATCAACCTCAACGTAATCATCCGAATCGAGGACGACTTGTCCATCACAGTAAGCATCGGTTGCTTTTTGAATTGCTTCGTATTCGTCCTCAGCGTGGACTTCAACGATTCTGTTTAAGGTCTCAGTGACCGAAACGTAAAAAGTTTTCATATTTATACCTCCTGTTATAAAGTGTCTGGATCCCATTGAACAAAGAGCAATAGGTCCGGTTCGCTCCAGCTTAACACGTCTCCTATTGCTTCGAGAATTGGACTTACAATATCTTCTTCGACATCGAAAAATGAATCGCTGTAATAACACTGGGGAATGTCTACCAGTCGTCCGGCGCCTCCTCCGTAGCAATCGAACAGCAGCTGCCTGTTGTCTTCAGCATCAAAGCCGCAGTTTCCCAGTTCTTTGATACCATACCATCCGTGTCTCCAGCCCTCGCCGTTGAGTTCTTCAACTGTAACATCATCAATATAGTCCGTAGAAGCTATAGTGAAATCAGCTACAAACCTTGTTTCCCCAGGTTTCTTTTTGCTAAAAACCTTTTGCGCAATCATGTGAGCGAACTCATTTGCGGTGCAAATGGTGAAATGTTTTTCGTTTTGCTGTGTGTTAATAATCATAAAATTTCCTTTTTCGGCTTTCTAAGCGGGAAAGTGTCCCAAGGCAGTTTGTTTGTTTATAAAATACCTTCATCTTCAAGAAACACATCGATCGAATCGAAAGTTTCTCCAACTTCGCAGTCTTCTGGAATTACATACACGAGTTCACCGGTGTACAATCTCTTGATTTCCAACGGTGCATTTGGAAGTTGAACCACAATGGCTCCGGCTTCGTCACCCCAATCACAACTTTCATAAAGCCTGTAGGTGTCGTCACCGACTTTCATTTTATCGATTTCGTACCAAGTGCCATAACGTCCTTCAATCTCATAATCAAGATTGGGGTTTTCGGTGATTTCACCATTATCTGAAATTACGACGGATTTAAATTCTTCATACTCTTTAAGAAAATACTCAGCCAACGCATCGTAATCTTCATCTTTAGAAATTGATACTGAGATATCGACTACCTCCCCGTTTGGGTAATACGGGGCGTTGATGTAGTCAAGATCGGTTCTCATGCTATCTGAAGTCCACACTTTCAGTGCGGCGTTGACGGCGTAATCCAAATCGTCAATGCCTTGAATTATGTCTTCACGAGGTTCAGATCCGTAGCCTCCCGACCAGCCGACACATACGGCGAGGTGGTCGTCCAAGATAAAAGTACAACAACCTTCTTGACGGTCGATTAACCAATCGACACTTTCTTTAAGCCATTGGCTCAATTGTTTCATTTGCGTTTGTTTGTTCATATTTGGCATAGTTTATTACCTCCTATTGCGTTTGTTTTTATATTTCCGTAAAATATTTGCCGATTGCTCTCGTATATCTTGTTATGTCCTCGGGCGGTTTGGTTTAGTTTTGTTAATAGTCGTAATAAGTATCTATAATTTCAACGCCGTCATAAGCGACTAACATCCACGATACATCCGTGTATCTTTCCGCATAGCGAACATTTAATCCGTCGTTGTCGCCTTCGAAAATGAAACCTTCGTAAACCACTTTATATCTTTCCATGTTTCACTCCTGCGGCTTACGCCTATTCGAGAACTTCGAGTTCGCGCCAATAAACAGTATAGTGTTCTGTTTTGTAATAACCGTTTTCATAGAACGAGAACGATTCCCCTTCCGGTCCGCCAATGAATTCATCACAAACGAATACGTCACCGTACTCGTCTTCTTTGAAATTCCCGTCGCTATCAAAGTATTCTGGATAGTCGTTCATTTTCGTTTCTTTGACACAAGTGTCATACAATGCCTTTGCGGCCTCTTGGCGTTCGAATGCCTTGATTGTTTGATCACTGTTGCCACTACGATCTGCGTAGTCAATGACCACTAAGTAAATACATTTTTTTGCCATAATTTTGATTCTCCTATTTATTTATTTTGCCCGTAACGTCGATAGCTCATCGTGATTGATTTAGAACTTGTATTCTTTGATCGCGTCTTTCCAGCAGCTGCTGTTGCAGCCATAGCATGATTTTATCGAATATGTTTTCGCCCCATCGGGTTCAGCACTTCGGATATACTTAATAGGGATTTCGACATCCTTCTCAAGTTGAATACCCCAGCAGCTACCACCGCCATTCCAACTATCGTAGAGAAGACATTCAACGTCTTTACTGACGACGATTGAACCGCAGTCTTTACGATCTTCGGGTTCCCAACAATACTTGTCTTCGTCTCTCTTGTTGATAATTTCTTGAAGCTCAATAAGCTTACCAAGAGACATCTTTACAGGGAAGACGAGTGACGGCAACGACACACAGCAGTTGATAAGTTCATCGAACACGGTCTCCAAGAAACCGTGACGCTCAAGACTGTCCTCGAGCGTGTTCAACGCATGTTGGAGTTGCTCTTTGGAATAGCCTTGAGTTTTTGCCAACCATACCAACGACGCGCGATCGTCGATCTCGTCTCCCTTACGGCCGTTGTAATGTGGATAGATCGCATTCAGTGTGTAGTCGTAGTTTGCATCGCCTGTGTCGATACGAATGTCGACGCACACCTCTTGTTCCAGATACTCGTCGATCGGATATTTGAAATACCACATCGATTCGAGTTCTTCACGAATCTTGTCGTCGTCCCACGATTGACGGGTGAGGGTTTCCGTAAACTCGTTAACAAGTTCCATCTCACGCTGCCACGCGGCGTCTTCCCACCAGTCGAAGCATTTTTCTTCGAGTGTCTCCATCGGATATTTTGAATCCAAAATTTCGCCGATGGTTTTGTCGTCGATGATGTCGTCATAACCACGATAAGGTTCATCGTAGTAGCACTGGGACTTTTCATCCCAAGCCCACGTGCCGTATTTCTCATCGAGAAAAGCTTTAAGTTTTTGATGTAAAATTGTTTGTTTCATGTTGAAACCTCCTTATAAATCTTCTCTTTCGGGGATACAATAACCATATCCCCAATCGTCTATCTCGCTTTCGGTCATTTGGATTTCTCCAATGAGAGTTTGATACAATTGTTCTGCACCATCGGAATTGGCTTCCACGTAGCGCAACAAACGCTTAATGAGAGAGTTCTTTGTGAAAGAATATTTCTCTTCAATTAAAGCATTGAGCGCCTCGTCGACTGTCTTGTACGAATACAACCCTTGACTCCAGGTCCCGTCGGCCCGATTGTAACCGAGACCGACGAAATAGTCATCTCCCCAAGACATATCACGCTTTGCAATGATATGTTCACGACTACCGTCGGGGATGATTGCTACGATTTCGTAGCCTTGTTTTGTTTGTTCTTTGTACATGTTCTGTACCTCCTTTAATAATTTACGGCGAGTACGCCGTCGTTCTGTTTGTCGTAATCGTCATCCAAGCAGTCAATCCACACTTGGATGTCGTCTTCAGAAAGATTCTCGATTTTCTCCCTATCAGGATAATCCCTTTCAAGAAAGTGTTCCTTGACATATTTAAGAACTCTCTCTGTCGGGGCAACTGTGCTTTTTGAAGTGACCACGCCACTCATATTGAGGCTCTCAATATACCAACGGAAGAGATATCCTTCTGTTTGGATATTTGCCCATGTCGCGATGGACTTTTTGATTTTTGAAGCGGGGCGAATATCGCCGAGAACACCTCCGCTATAATAGCCGTGTTTTGCTCCTGCGGCGAGGCACGCCGTAAAACAGCGACAAGTTTCTTCAAAGCAAGAAATGTCACCATCCTCATATTCGGGAGTTGCAACGTCTTCTGCGATGAATTCATAATCTGAATCATCAGCTCCGTCGGGAATGCCGTTTGTGAGCCAGAGGTCCATCACGCTTTCATCGTTAAGACTACGGACGACAACGTCCATAGCCTTAAGAAGTTCTACTCTTTCTGCAACGTTTTCAGGTTGCATTACGATTTCGAGTTGTTCAGGTGTAAGTTTTTTCATTGTTTTTACCTCCTTTAGTTCCAGTAAGAAGCTTGTTTAATAATGGTATCTCTATCGAGCTTTAAAACTTCGGAAATTGACATCTCCTTTTCAGCGATAAAATCGTTGATTGCGTGTGCGACTGCGTCAATGTCATAATCCATATCGGATTGGCTCATAAAGACTTTTTCTACTTTAGCGCAAAGGGCCTCATACTCTTCGTCTGTATAGTCAAAGTTGAAGATATCAGTACAGGCCGAAGCCACATCGACATTGACGATGCTAATATTGTTTTTGTTAAGAATGTTCATAATGTCTGTATATTTCATGTTGGCCTCCTTTAACCAATGTACTCGAAATAGATTTTTTCGTCGTCTTCCCCTACCATTTTGTAGGAACGGACGTCGTCTTCATCGTTATTGTCGATAAATTTGATGTTGACGTAAGTGTCTTTTTGATAATCGTCAAAAATGGACTTGTCAACGCTGATGCCATCTTTTGTTTCCTCATAGTCAAGTTCGTCGAGAACGAGATTGGTTTGCTCATCAAAATTGTGTTTCATTGTTTATTACCTCCTTTATTCAATAATGCCGTAGATGTCATCTACGTAATAACAACACACAAACGGATTGTAGATTGCTGTACAACGAACGCCTCTGTAATCGACGATAACATCATTACATCCGTTTTCGCTGATGATGGTGACTTCGGCGAATTGACCGCCGAGAGAGTGAATACGTGCTTGAATTTTTCTCATGGTTGTTACCTCCTTAAATTTCAAAATTATTTATAAACGCATTTGCTGCGTCTTGTTCTCTGATTACTCTCTCCAATTTCACCTTTAACAAGGACCAATTTTGAAGAAGGGCATATAGAGCATCTGTCTGACGTTCTTCCAAAACCATTGCAGGCCCAAACCCGTAAACGAGCCCAACATGAGCTTCTTGGGTTTTGTTCCATCCTGCACAAAAGTAGTAGAGTTCTTTTTTGATAACAAGAACGTACATTGGAGTTACCGCTCCCGTTCGTGGGCACTGGTGGGTTCCTCCAAACTCAAGACGAACATCGCCCGCAAGACGCGGGACGACGTTTTCGACGATGTAACGTTCAATTGCGAGAGCGTTTTGCTTAATTTGTTCTTTTTGTTCTTTTGTGAATGTGATGTTTTCCATATTCACACCTCCTTTAATTCAACACAATTGTGTCACTTGGTTCATCTTCGCCCACTTTGTAAACGAAGACTCTTGCTTCGCCGTCTGACGTAACGTCGAGACGGACTTCTGCTTGTCCACCTTCAGTGTTAAGGATGATTGACATCCCCTTAAAGTCACCATCTGTGAACGCCGTTGCCATTGCGAGACCTGCTGCGGTCTCTTGTAAAAGTTGATTTTTCATTTTGCTACCTCCTATTTGTTTATATTTTTACGCCACTTCGGGCATTTTGATGAAATTTCTTCCCATCCCATATTGGGTGGAAGTTGAGGTTAGAATTGCTCTGTCGCATTCAATGCCGTTTTGACGCAACCATCTTACAACAGTCGGAATTGCTTCTGGATCGTTGCCCATCCACCGGTTACCAAATCCGTGGATTTGGGATATGCGAAGCTCTGAGACCGTATCGGTTAAGACCTCTATACTCACTTCGATGGTATAGAAAGGTTTGTCCGGTTCGGACTTTTTGCGTAAGAACATGATTGTTGTGTCTCCCGTTTCATGTCTTTCTGCATAGCCTCCAACACAATGGTGGAGTTCCATGCCTTCTTTGATAATTTCGTTTTTGTCAACCGGGAGCCTTATTAAATAATCTTTATCCTCGAACTCGAGGGTTTTACGAAACTCAATTTTTACTTTATTGAGTTTTGCCCTTTGCTCGCGTTCTTTTCGATTTTGTTCTTCACGTCGTTCTCTCCAGTGGCGCAGTTGTTCGTTGTACATTGCCACGAAAATGTCATGCAGTCTGCCCAATTCTGATACGGGAACGTTTTCAAGTGGCGGCCGCGGATGGTCTAACCGGTACCACATGTATATGGTGTCACGTAAAATCCTAATATGAAGTCCTTCTTTGTTGCTTTTTATTATTTTCTTAAGCATTGCCTTTATCCAGTTTTCTAATTCTGGTACGGGCATACGGCCATGGTAGTCCATCAATTCAGAAATGGCGCCTAAGTTATTTATATAAGCATCACTTGTGTGATTATCTAATGCAGCAACATTTCCTTCTACTGCATCTCTAAAGACTTTTATCGCTCTTGTTGTCCAATACGAAGACGAACCCTGTGGTGAATTCATAATCTGAATCAATTTAGTTAATTGATATTTATTAACACCCAACCATTTGTCTGGCGTCTTTGCTTTTTTGTCAAGATTTCCCCCAAGAAACTCAAAATATTCGCCTTTATTCGAAAAGTGGCCAATTTCTCTTATTCCCCCGTATGATTTTGCTATCTTTTCTAGCATAGGGTTTGTGACCATACAAATCAACGCTCCAGTATAGGATGTTTTATCCTTTGGAAATTCCGGTTCCCTTGAGTCAATACCCCAAGAGGTTTCTTGGAGATCGGGTTTGATAAATAAATTTGCATATTTTGCAAATGCCCCTTTGGCTAAATCCTCGGGATTATAAATAAATCCTTGAGTTATCAAATTGACACCGCAAACTTTGTCAAGGTTTGGTTCTTTTGCGGCTGCGTAAGTTTTGCCATCAAAGTAAAACCTGCATGGGCGCCACCCATTTGTATCTATGATTGAAATTTGTTCGAAATTTCTCACGATAGACACACCGGCGATTCGGGCTGGGAACTCCGTAGGAGACTCTTTTAATAGAGCGTTCCCTTTCTCTATTAAAAGCTCTTTCGCTGTTTTGGTTTTCTTGGCATTCGGGTTCTTTTTTAATTTGATAAACCTTTCCAATTTATCATAATACCCCCAAATCCAAACGTCTTCGGTGTTTATTCCGCCAAACATTTCCTTGTCTATTTGATACTTTATTTTTAATGGAGTGTCCCTCAGAATTTCGTGAATCGTCCATTCGCTGACTGGACGACCCTTGTTGTCCATGACTCTTCTTGGATATTCATCAAGATCCACGAAGTACCTCCAGTTTGCCCATTCCCATTCTCGGGCCTCTTTTTCTTTAGCCCGGTTTGTTGGTATTTCAATATATGCTAATTCCACAATGTTTTCTTTTTTGTGGAATTTTAGGTATGTGAATCTTGGTGAAGAATATGCCGAATATTTTAGATATTTTGAGTCATAATTCTTCCACTCGGTGTATTTTGTCGCATCTGTTGGGGAAATCCTTTTCCCGGTGGACAGGTCATGACAAATCTGCCCATCTTTTTTGGTTGTCCAATAAATAATGAGTCTTGGAGCCCATTTTGGATCTGGTTTGGTTTCTTTTGCTACGATTGCTTTAATTTGATCTAAGAAATTTTTCATAACTTTTTCTCCTTTTCTGGCTAAGAATACTCGATTCACCATTATTGTTGTTGTTTTTTACGAGCTGATGCCGTTATGGAACACCATAAGCGCCACCCTCCAAAGAGGGCAACGGACTTGCACCGTTCACGCTATCGCGCGGGCCTTGCGGTGGTTAGCTCTCGTAATATTCGAGAGTGTCCTCAAGATAATCCACCTTTGCCCTCTCAAGCAAAAGCGATTTGGTAAGGGCGTTCTTTTTGCCCTTGGTGGCCTTAAGTTCGTCCTCGGTGAGAGACGAGATAACTGTCGCTTGCGGAGTGAGTAAGACACCTTTCTTATAATCGATGTAAGTTTCGGTGTCGATGCCACTTTCCGAAGATGCGACAATTTCGTCGACATTGTAGCCTTTGGTGAGAAGCATGAAACACGAAGCCATCATGTGTTTGGCTTTGTCGCTGTCGCCGGCGCAAACATCAATACAAATCTGTGCAAAGTGCACAGCGGCTTGTTTGTCGGCCTCACCATTGTAATAGAACTTTTCTTTGCTTCCATCAGGAAACTCGATTTCTTCAATGCCGAGGTTGATGTTTTGATCCGCTTTCATTTCTTCGAGTGCGTTGATGATGGTTTTGTTTGCTTCAGTTTTGTTAAGTTTAATAGACATATTAAGTCCTCCTTTAATTTTAATAATTTTGTTTTTTGATTGCATATTCCAAAGTGTCTTTGAAATATTTGTCGACGTGGCAACGCACGTCTTTGCTCTTAGGCTTCGTCGTCCCATGAGGGCGATTTTCACCTTTGTTTTTGATCTTTGTTTTTGTTATTTTTACATATGGCATTTTATTTACCTCCTTTGCCATATTTTTTATTTATTTTCTCAATCGCCTTTAATATGGCGTTGAGCTTCTTTTCGGCCAGATACGCGTTCGTACCCAACGAAATATTTATATTGAATTCTTTGTCAACATATGACATATCATCATAGTTGCGATAAAAGAATTCAATATTTTCTTTAAGTTCTTCGTCGCTTATTGCGGAATTGACGAACAGGATCTTAATCCCGTCGCCTTCCCCGACAAGCGAGTCTTTCATGACCAAAACTTGATCATAAACATTGTTGCCAACCGAGTGAACTCGGTCTTTTCTGTTAATTATAAAAGTGCTCATAAGTTTACCTCCTTTAGAGCGTCTTCGAATTTCATTGGAAGTTCGTTGTTGTAGAATTTGTTTGAGTTTTCTACAATTGCTTGGATAAGCTTCCAGACCTTGTCTGCCTGGAACTTATCCTTTGTGATCTCGATTTCTTGCCATTTATAACGCCCTCCAAGAACAGGGCCAAGCCTAGGTACGGCTTTACTTATTAAGCAAACGTACATAGGTGTAATGGCGTCCGTTTGAGTAATGGACACTTTTGCTTTTGCTTCTTTGAAGTAAAGAAGCGCCTGCGATTCGTCACAGTAACTCAACGGGTGCGTCCCGATGACTACTTTTACGTCCGCTGGCTTGTTGTTTTTGATGTGTTCTATTAATTTGTCGAACATTATACCATCCTCCTTTAATCATTCGAATACGAGCAGATTCCCCACTCGCAAGAGCGGGTTGTGCACCCTTCGCAGGGGTCTTGTTGTTGTTCGAACAATTCGTCGATTGTCCCCTGTTTATAATCGTTCATATTAGACCTCCTTGTTAATCGATCGTGTCGACCGTTACTTTTGTGCTTATATTGATGCCCAGTTGATGAATCAGCGACATCGCAAGATCGTCACCGAGTTCGAAGACGTCGATTTTTTTCGGCGTTGATAGTGCCATCGTTGTGATGGTGACACCGTCGTTGTTACTAAAAATGAAACTGTAGTGTTTTATATTTTTCATTTTGTTATTTCTCCTCTCTCTTTTTTGTAGGCGTCTAATTTTTGTTCGACGCGGTTGAAATCTATTACGGGGTCGCCAAAGTCATAGTAGGATTCAACAATCCCTTCTTTGCCGATTTCGTACTCATCGATTTCATAACCATATTCATCGACCGATACGTCGAAGCCCAAAGGGGATATTTGCACTGTCTCAAATGATTTTGCCAAATCACTGAGGTCGAGATAAAATTTGTTTCTCTCTGTTTCGGAGAGAGTTGAACAAAATACTTGTTTCATTTTCTTGAAAAGATATAAATCTTCTTCGAGAAGATTGCGGTGGTGTTTAATCCACTCAGTTGCTTGCTCTTTGTCGTCAAAGATGCAGTAAGCGAGATTTTGGTTATTTTCTCCGTCAAAATAATCAATTTTCGAAATATAAACTTTTTTCATTATCTTACACCTCCATTAGCGGTAACACCACCCCAGGTATAAACTAGGGGGAAGAGTTTTTCGTTTGCAAATAATAATGCAAACGCCAACTCGTTGTCGCCTGCATAAATTGCTTTAATGACCTTAACAACGATCATTTGTTCGTTGTGGGTGAGGTCGAGGTTACGAGCCTCTTTTGCAATTTGATTGATTGTAGTTTTAACTACATTTTTCATAACGGTTTCTCCTTTCCCTGCCATGGGACCCCTAGCAATAATAAAGTTTTTCGGGGATGATGTCGTTATGCACACCATGAGCGCCGCGTATTTCTACGCATCGGGCTTGCACCGATCACCCCCGAGGGGACGGGCCTTGCGGTGACCTGCATTTAGTTTAAAGAAAAGGTATCTCTACCTCTTCTTCGGCTTCTTCGTCTGTATATAATAAATATATACAGTTTAAGCCTCCATTATTTTCTCCGTATTCTACGGAGGTATTCTGGGAATTAAATATTTTCCCAGCGGCTTTTACAAGCCCTTTTGTGTTGCCTTTCTGGGCAACGTATTTTTTACAAAAATCGATGAATTCGTCACCGATTTTTTCGTAAGGCTTTTCCTCGAAAAACCTTTCTTTAGCCCTTTCTCGGGCTTCTTTTTCAAGGAGCTCCGCTTCTCGCCAGCGGGCTCTTTTTTCTTCTTCGAGGCGTCTTTCTTCCTCGATTTCTTCTGGGGTTTTTATATCTCCATTTGTTTTAAACTGAGGGTTGTCCCCGTTTAAAATAAATTTGTATTGATATTCTGTTCCCTCAGGGAGGAGAATATCGTTTAACTCGTCTGACAATATAACATCGCCAGATTTATTATATCCCTTTATGAAAGGGACATGTTCTTTTATAAACCTTTTCAGGTTTTCTTGGGAAATAATTCCCAGTGGGACGAGGTCCCAAGGGTCCCCCCAAGCGAGCATGTCCTCTGGACATTCATTGATATAAATTTTGATATTTTTCATATTTTTCTCCTTTGCCCACCCTTTCGGGGTATATGAACGGGCTTTTTTATTTGGGCGCTCTTCAGGCACGAGTCTCGCCCACCTCGTGCGACGCCTCACGGCGTTTCGAACTGAGACTAATCGTCCCAGTTACTGTCTTCTTCCTCTCTCTCGATGTAGTGGTCGAGCGATTTAGAAAGAATATTGTCATTGTTATAACGATAACCGTCGGCACGACGACGATTATCGTCAATATAGTCTTCCAAAGGCATTCCTGCCTCTGGACCCCACGGGTATACCGTGAGGTATTTTTGCTTTTTGCCGCGAGTGGCGTAGAACAAACGCTCAATGAGAGCCAACTCATCGGCGCTGTTATGGTCGACCGTGACCACTTCTTTTGTTACTAAGTAGTAACAAAATTCAAGGGAGCGGCCTCCCATTGCCATCGGGAGTTCGTATTTCTTTTTGAGCATTAATTGACCTTGAATGTCGACATATGTCGACAAATGAATATCATAAGAGAGCAAAAGTTCTCTATCGGTTTCTATGGAGAAGCCGTAAAACGCATCTTTGTCGGATGCGCCGATTGTTTTAAGGAGTTTGTAAAACTCCTTTTGAGAGAACAACTTATCTCCCTTGATGAGACCATAGTAGCCTTGCCCAAAACCCTTGTTATGGGTTTTAAAGTTTTGACAAACGGCGTTGCCGTTGGTCAGGTTTTTCATTTTTACCTGAGTGATTTCAGGTTGAAAGCCATAACGGGGAAGCCCGTTGAACTCAAAGTCGATAATAATTTTTTGTTTTTTCATAGTGTTTCTCCTTTCCTGGCTAGGGAACCCGATTCGCCATTGTTTAGTTTTTGTTTTACGGGTTGCCGCACTATGAAGCAGCTTCTCCATCTGCATTACTCGCGGGCTTTGGACCGCCGTCGGCTGCATTAAGAGAGCAGTTTAACGTCTTACTCAGGACGTGAAGTTTAGAAAGTGTAGTAAACGTTACCGCACTTCAAATCTCGTTCAATTTCTTCTGCGATTCTATCGCAACGTTCATATACGACCGCTGCGTAGTCTGCATTGTCTTCAACTTCGATGTTGAGGGTGTTGAGGAGTTTGTTGTTCTTTTGCGCGTAAAATTTAACTTGAAGGCTTAACATAAGTTTATCCTTTTCCCTTTTCCCTGGGAGCTAGGAGTTATTGGGCTCTTAAGGAGTCGAACCTCTTAAGCTCATAATCCCCACAGTGCCAGAACCGTCTGACAGGAACCTGTGGGGGGATGTGTTAATCGAGCTCTATGTGAATGAACTCTATCCATGCACAAGGGCCGATTTGTATTGAGGTGTCGTCGTAGCGTGCTTTAATTCCTTTGATGGAATTAAGTACTTGGGCGACACCCCAAGTTGAAACCTGGAAGTAGGCTTCTCTGCCGCCTACTTCCTTCGCTATTTTTTCGACTTCAAATTCGGCGTATAAGCTTTTCTTAGTGCCCGTTTTTCTGAAATTGGCACGCACTTCTGCGACGATTATGTCAGCGACGGTTTCATTGATATTTGCTGTGTTTGCTCTGTTTTCTTGCAACTTCATTTATGTTGCCTCCTTATATTTTGGTCGTTTTTGGGAGTCGAACCCGTTGACGCCATATGTCAAAGGAAGAACATCGAGGACTTGGACCTCGTGATTGAGCAAACTTTGTTTGTGCTGATGGTTTCGGCTCATGCCTTCATCAGGCCACGGACTCTTACCGTGACGACCATCTTCCCTTGTCCCTGGGAGCTAGGAGCGATATTGGTTGAGGGCATTTTATCGCTTGTCCCGCTAGTAGCGGGTTTGCACTATAAAGTGCAAACCGTAATTTTTACGCTCGAGTGTCCGCTCGAACGTAAAAAGACGCAGAATTCTTCTGCATCTTTTCGTTTTGTAAACAATCGAGGATATACCTCAAAAGTTTTACCAAACTTGAAATAGGAAATTGCATAAAATTTCATTTTTGTTTCCTCTTTTTTTTATTTGTTTATTTATAAATGATTTATTAAAATCACTTATAAATTATAACTTCTATAAAGTCTAATTTACACTTTTTTGAAGTTAAATTTCATTCAAATAGAACATTGTGGACAAAAATTTCCATAAACCCATTTTTCAGCCCATCCCCCAACATCGCACAAAAACTCTTACCCCTTCGATAGCCTCCACGTAATCCCCCAATGAAAAAAGCGCCGACATCCATAGTCAGCGCCCGTAAAAAAAAGAGGAGCCAGGCACTCCTCTTCTTATATTACCAAATAAAAAAGCTATCCAAAAAGTCAGCCAACGTAGGCAGCGAGCTCTTTCCATTATAACTCATATGAAACGAGCCGTAATCCTTGACAAACTCTTTCATAAGCCTATTGGCTTCCATCTCAGTCTCTCGAGCCTTCTTAAAGGCTTCAACGACAGCCTTCGACCTCGCCTCACGTTCGTTCTTAAGCGTCAGCTGTTTCTCTTCTTCGGCTTTCTTTTTTGCGGCCAAAGCCTCCTCAGCCTTTTCGCACTCTTCTTTCGTGTCGTAAATCTTATTTACCAATTCGCTATAATATTTCATTTACAAACTCCTTTGGACGTTCCTTATCTTCGCCCGTGATTGTATTTCTCGTCGTTCTCTGCTTGACGGGATTAATTATTTTGAGTGTCTGCCTGGTGAGACACCTTTCGTTGGTGATACTGAATGAACTCCCTGAAGTCGGGAAGCTTTTTTCTTTGAAGTTCTTGCTGGGCTTGTAAGCGTCGTTTCTCGCAGAACTCGGCGGTATCCTTTGCCTGTTGTTCGTCTCTAACCCATCCTCTGATGGCAGCCGTAGTCGTCCAAGTTATTGGCCTGAGGACGTACTCTGGGTAAGTCCCGTTGTGGTCATCGAAATCCCAAACCAGTGGAACGGGCTTTTTGTTGATCTTTTTATATCTTCCAGAAAACGGGAACTCGAGGACGCCGTAACGCGCCCAACAAGCTATAAGATAGATCTTTGGCAGCTTGGCGAGCTTGTCTTTGTTTTTCTTCGTATTTTTTAATCTTTTTCTAAGTATTAACATTTTACTGTCTCCTAAAACCACCATTGGTCGATATTTTCCGCTAAAGATTTGAAGGCTTCTTTGCGGGCCTCGTCAAGCTCTTGTGTAAATTTCCTTACTCTTTCTTCGCGCATATCGTCTATTTGTTTTTTCGTGAAATTCTCCGGGAAATAATCACACGGAAGAGAGGGCCAACCTGACACAAATACTTGGTGATATTTGTTGAAGGCATCGGTCGCCTTCTGGATAGAATCTTGAATTGATTTCACGCTTTCCAACAAGCAAGACTGCTCGTTTTTGAAAAGTGGATTCTCTGCGGAAAAGAATAGAGAAAAATATTCGAGAGCCGGTTCGATGGTATCTTGAAGAGTAGTACCGTCGTAGGGGCTTACGTTTTTTGCTGCCAACAAATATTTTTTACGAGCCTTTTTGAGGCGCTTGTTGAACCCGTATTTACTCAGCATCTATAATATCTCCTCTTTGGTTGAAAGTAAGTCCGTCGCCTTTGGGAAAGTTTATGTCCCCACCAGACGAGATTGTTGTATTTGTATATGGATTTGTATATTGTCCAGATGGTGGTGTCAGATTATCCTTGTTTGTCCATTCAGCGTACAAAGGCTGAGCTCCTGTTCCCACTGTCGTTATCCAATCGTTTTCTTTTCTACTGCAAAACGGGCAGCAGGATTGATGTGGGGCGAGGATAGCTCCGCACTTCGGGCATTCCCAACCTTGTTGAATCCACTTTGGTGCAGGGATGTTGCAAGCGGTTGACTTCGGGTCGGTTACTGTGCTCTTATTGTCTGCGGGCATAGCGTTAGCTGTACTATCTGCTGTCCCACGAAGCTTCACAATAGCCTCTCTGCACTTTGGGCAAATATAACTTCTGCTGTCGAATTTGAATTCTTCGCCGCAAATCTCACATTCTGTCATTGGTGAACATATTGACGGCACTGCATTGATTGTATTGTAGCCGTCGCCCGTTGCGTTCGTAGTTGTAACACCAACACCAGGGTCAGGTTCGCCTACTTTTTGGATATATCCCGAAGTCGCGTATCCAGTTTGATAAGTTTCACGTCCAATTTGATTTTCAAAAGATATGATGTCGCCGTGTTCGGTGTTACCCTTTTCGCCGCAGTTCGGGCAAGTCCACTCGTAGCAGGGCGGATTTGATGTTAAAATTTTATATAGGTCCACTTTAACTATTGCACCGCATTTAGGGCATCTTATTGGTTCGGTCTGTTTGTACATTTTTATTTTCTCCTTTTTTCGTTGATTTTATAACCAAACTTACGCAAGCCACTTGTTTTACGTAGTGTTTTGTGTAAATAATATTGTATCTAATATTCTTACTTTATTTATATTATACCTTATAAAAGAAAAAATGTCAACTCCTTATGACAATTATTTGTAATTTTCTTTGTGAAAAAATTTTTTATTTTTTTTTTTTTTTGAAAAAATAGCACTAACCGCTTGACTTTTAGTTTTTCTTGGTATATAATATTGGGTGGGTGGAGGGAGAATGGTTATCTTATGAAATAATAATAATAATAATAATAATAATAATAATAATAATAATAATAATATAGAT
>ERZ780149.155-NODE-155-length-89854-cov-39.910567_pt1 | contig 89854 bp, 71 predicted proteins | sample MGYA00511367_ERZ780149 | MGnify/ENA primary metagenome ERZ780149 (study PRJEB29588, sample SAMEA2153852) | human gut metagenome | biome: human gut; feature: human-associated habitat; material: faeces | place: Denmark | collected 2008/2010 ... | reverse complement strand
GAATTAATACTAACAAATATTAATAATCACGTTCAATTTTTGATTTTTTTAATAGAAAACTGCTGAAAAGCGGCTTTCCCTATACTACACGTCAAAATTGGATGCTAACTCAAATATACAAGTATCAAAAGTCATTAGTAACTGTAATAACCTCATTTTAATATCAATATTTATTATTTCATGGATACTAAGCATTATATTATCATGGGATATGCGCTTTTTTATGGTATTATCTTTATTTATTTTAAGTTTTAATTGGAATATAAACTACAAACCTATACATAAATATATGCGCCAAAGTAGTATACTTATTTATATTATACATTTCATTTTTATAGTACTGTTTCGTCATCTTTTTCCAAAAATAGAAATACTACAACATGGAATAATTTTATATATAATTCTAATCATTCTCTGTTTACATTCATTGCCATAGTGCTAAAGGAGGTTTTATCGGCAGGATTGCAGGATTCTTAACTCACACTAAAACATTCTATACGCCACACGCGTTTTCCTTCCTATCAACGCAAAGCGAACTAAAAAAATCAATATTCTTATTTCTAGAACGTTTAGCTAAATTAGATTCATATCTTTTAGCTTGTTCTAGCTCGGAAAAAGATTTGGGCATAAGTCTTGTGCATTATTCTTCTAAAAAAGCACTTGTTTGGAACAATTCAGTTCCTGACGCAAAAAATATTACTCCTCCCAAAGAAACACCAACATCGCCTTACATCTGTTATATAGGAAGACCTTCTTATCAAAAAAATCCATTCTTTCTTGTTAACGTTATAAGAGAAGTCCACAAAAAACATCCAGACATCTTATTTTACATTCTGGGAGTAGGATATTATTCTCCTGATTTGGAAGCCATGCAACAGATGATAAAAGACTATCAACTGGAGAATACAATAATCCTATTACCATGGCTAAATCATGATGAAACTATGGGATATGTAAAAAATGCATTATTTTATCTAACTCCCTCCAGATATGAAGGATTACCTTTAGCTGTAATCGAGGCTATGTCACTTGGAAAATGTATCGTAGCTTCAGATGTTCTAGGGAATAAAGATTGCATAAAAAATAATCATAATGGATATCTTCTTCCCTTAAAAGAAGACATTTTTGCCAATAAAATTAATCAGTTAATCGAATCCCCTGAAATAAGAAAAAAATTCGAATTTAATTCTAGAAAATACTTTGAAGAAAATTTTCTTATTGATAATAGAATTTGTTATCTGGAAAAAATATATAAAGGAAAAATTAATAGTTAAGAATCTTAATTACATTTCTTTAAGACCTTAATAAAAAGGAAAATCACATCATCATAGCGTAAGCATCCAATTTTGACATATTGCCTCATAAAATAAAAAATATGACCTTCGATGCTGTAACAAAAAATATTAAAAGTATGTACAGCAATAGTGATTTTGAATTATTCGGGTAAGCAAGAGAAAAAGAAATTAATTTACTTTTCAGAGCGAAAGAATAATCAAGCATTAAAGGCTGTTCATCCGCTACAAGTCGGAAGTAATGCTATGGAAGAGTATGGTACAGAAGAAGCTAAAGGGTTTATACTGAATGTTATAGGAATGAACAGATTCTACTATCTGCGGAATTTTCATGATATGCACTGTAAATATGAATGGGTACTATCCATCATCCACTAGCACTGAACCGAGAGTCACAGGAAGATGAAATTTTCATTGTCATGTCTAAATTATATCTATTTTCCTATCTGATTGACGGTCGTTATGACATCGATAATTCAATAGCAGAACGTTTCACCCGGATGAACGCAAGAACTCGCTGTTCTTTGTTGGCAGTCGCATGGCAAATGTATCGGCGGCCTATCATACGCTGCTCTCAACATGCCGAATGAACGGGCTGTCTGCTCTGGAATATCTCAAGAAATTCTTCCACGAAATTGTCAAAGGGAGAAAGGATTATGAAAATCTCCTGCCTATGACAATCGGAATTAATACTAACAAATATTAATAATCACGTTTAATTTTTGATTTTTTAATAGGAAACCGCTAAAAAGCGGCTTTCACTATACTACACGTCAAAATTGGACGCTAACAAGACTACCGTCCTATATTTCATCTAAATTTTATCATATTCTCACAATCTTTATTCACTATCGTTTATCAAGACAAAATACCTATTCATGCAAACCCACGTAGTCATCATGGCAGGCGGTATAGGAAGTCGCTTCTGGCCCATGAGTACCCCCGAATTTCCCAAACAATTTATCGACGTGATGGGAGTAGGAAAATCACTGATCCAGCTCACGGTGGAGCGTTTCAAGGATATCTGCCCGAAAGAGAATTTCTGGGTAGTGACAACGGAAAAGTATGTAAACATCGTAAAGGAGCAGTTACCACAGATTCCAGAGCAGCATATTCTGGCAGAACCGGAGGCGAGGAATACGGCACCGTGTATCGCATATGCTTGCTGGAAGATTCGGAAGGAGTTTCCGCAGGCGAACATCGTGGTGACGCCTTCGGATGCGCTAGTGATTGACACGGCGGAGTTTGCCCGCTGCATTACCGTGGCACTGGAGAAAACGGCGGTCTCACATGCTATTGTGACCTTGGGAATGAAGCCTACCCGACCGGAAACAGGCTACGGGTACATCGCGGCTCAAGGTGAAGCCGACGAGAATGGCATCTGCAAAGTAGAAGCGTTCAAGGAGAAACCGGACGTGGAAACGGCGAAGAGGTATCTGGCAGCGGGGAATTATTTCTGGAACGCAGGGATATTTGTGTGGAACGTAGAAACGATTACGAATGCTCTACGCAGGTACGCGCCACAGATTGCGGGAGTGATGGACGAGCTGGAACCTACCTTGTTTACGGACAGGGAGGCGGAGGAGCTAAAACGCCTCTTCCCTACCTGCGAGAAAATTTCCATCGACTATGCGGTGATGGAGAAGGCGAAGGATATTTATGTGCTGCCAGCAGAGTTCGGATGGAGTGACCTGGGCAGCTGGGGCTCGCTGCACACGCTGTTACCGCAAGATGAGAATGGCAATGCTTCCGTAGGAACAAACGTGAAGCTGTTCGACTGCCGGAACTGTGTGGTGCATGTGGCAGACGAACGCAAGGTGGTGCTGGAAGGTCTGGATGGTTACATCGTGGCCGAAAAGAACGGTCAACTACTAATATGCCGCCTAAGTGAAGAACAGCGCATCAAGGAGTTTTCGGCTGGAAAGTAATCAGGCTACTTAAAAAATAGAATTTAGTGATCAGAAATCGCTACCGCCCTCAATACGAGGTGCTGTAGCGATTTTTTTGTTACCTGCCGGAAAAGCATTACCTTTGCAGCGCATTGACAGCTGTCTGCCATGTGCAGGAGAGCGCTGGAGTTGACAAGCTTTTAAACAAAATTCGTTTCATATCGAAGAATATTACTATCTTTGCATAAACAAACATATCCAAGATGAAAAACAATAAAGAACTAATGAACCGCGCGGCCGACAACATTCGTATTCTGGCTGCTGCGATGGTAGAAAAAGCTAAGTCCGGTCATCCGGGTGGCGCTATGGGTGGTGCAGACTTTGCAAATGTACTGTTTTCTGAATTTCTTGTTTATGATCCTGAAAATCCACGCTGGGAAGGTCGTGACCGTTTCTTCCTCGACCCGGGACATATGTCGCCGATGTTGTATTCGGTACTGGCACTGAGCGGAAAATTCACGATGGACGAACTGGCTCAGTTCCGTCAATGGGGAAGCCCTACTCCGGGACATCCGGAAGTAGACATCATGCGTGGCATCGAAAATACTTCTGGTCCGCTGGGACAGGGACATACTTTTGCCGTAGGTGCTGCTATCGCTGCGAAGTTCTTGAAAGCTCGTCTGGGAGATGTGATGAACCAGACTATTTATGCTTATATTTCCGACGGTGGTATTCAGGAAGAAATTTCACAGGGTGCCGGACGTATTGCCGGACATCTGGGACTGGATAACCTGATTATGTTCTACGACTCGAACGATATCCAACTTTCTACGGAATGTGGCGAGGTTACAAACGAGGATGTCGCAAAGAAATATGAAGCGTGGGGATGGAAGGTGTTTACTATCAACGGTAATGATCCTGACGAAATACGCGAAGCACTGACTCAGGCGAAAGCTGTAGAAGGTCAGCCTACACTGATTATCGGTAAGACGATTATGGGTAAAGGTGCAATGAGAGCAGACAATACAAGCTATGAGCATGACTGTGCTACGCATGGTGCTCCACTGGGTGGTGATGCTTATATCAATACCATAAAGAATCTGGGTGGTGATCTGGAGAATCCGTTCCAGATTTTCCCGGAAGTGGCAGAGCTGTATGCAAAACGCCGCGAAGAACTGAAAGCAATCGTTGCCGAACGTTATGCAGCGAAGGCTGAATGGGCAAAGGCTCATCCGGATCTGGCTGCGAAGATGGAATTCTGGTTCTCTAACCAAGCTCCGAAAATCAACTGGGAGGCTATCCAGCAGAAAGCAGGAGGACCAACACGTGCTGCATCGGCTACCGTACTGGGTGTGCTGGCTACTCACGTGGAAAACATGATTGTGGCTTCTGCCGACCTTTCTAATTCTGACAAGACAGACGGATTCTTGAAGAAAACTCATGCATTTACGAAGGGGGACTTCAGTGGTGCGTTCCTGCAGGCTGGTGTAGCCGAACTGACTATGGCTTGCTGCTGCATCGGTATGGCACTGCACGGAGGTGTTATCGCTGCCTGCGGTACGTTCTTTGTTTTCTCTGACTATATGAAACCGGCTATCCGTATGGCTGCCTTGATGGAAACTCCTGTGAAGTTTATCTGGACACACGATGCGTTCCGTGTTGGTGAAGACGGTCCGACACATGAGCCGGTTGAACAGGAGGCTCAGATCCGACTAATGGAGAAACTGAAAAATCATAAGGGACATAACTCGATGCTGGTATTGCGCCCGGCTGACGTAGAAGAGGCTACTCAGGCTTGGAAGTTGGCAATGGAAAATACTTCTACTCCTACGGGACTGATTTTCTCTCGTCAGAATGTTGCAAACTTGCCGGAAGGTACTGATTATACGCAGGCTGCAAAAGGTGCTTATATCGTAGCCGGATCGGATGAAAATCCGGATGTGGTGATGGTGGCTTCGGGTTCTGAAGTTTCTACCTTGGTGGCAGGTGCTGAACTGTTGCGCAAGGATGGCGTGAAACTGCGTATCGTTTCTGTGCCGTCGGAAGGTTTGTTCCGCAACCAGAGCAAGGAGTATCAGGAAAGCATTATCCCAACTGGTGCAAAGGTATTCGGACTGACTGCCGGTCTGCCGGTCAACCTGCAAGGTCTGGTAGGCCCGAACGGAAAGGTATGGGGACTGGAATCGTTCGGTTTCTCTGCTCCGTACAAAGTATTGGACGAAAAATTGGGATTCACCGCAGAAAATGTGTATAACCAAGTAAAAGCAATGTTATAATGAAAGTAGTTGGACTGGCTTCCGATCATGCCGGATTTGAGCTGAAAGAATATGTAAAGCAATGGCTGAAGGCAAAGGGATGGGAGTATAAAGATTTTGGAACGTATAGTACGGATAGCTGTGACTATCCGGATTTCGCTCATCCGCTGGCGCTTGCCGTTGAAGCAGGTGAATGTTACCCGGGAATAGGTATCTGTGGCAGTGGCGAAGGTATCAGCATGACACTGAACAAGCATCAGGGGATCCGGGCTGCTCTGTGCTGGATGCCGGAAATTGCGCGTCTGGCTCGCCAGCATAATGACGCGAACGTACTGGTGATGCCGGGACGTTTCATCGATACGGAAATGGCTGACAAGATTATGACGGAATTCTTCTCTACTGATTTTGAAGGAGGACGTCATCAGGCAAGAATCGACAAGATTCCAGTCAAATAATATTTTCTCCTGACGGAGATTCTACATTAATATTCACTACAGGCTGTCGCTTTCTCGACAAAGGAATTGCTTCCTTACAGAAAACAGACGGTTTGTAGTGAATATTTTTTATTTCCAAACGTTTCCTTTTTTTAGCAGGGTTCTCTTTTTTTCCTATATTTTTTATCTGTATATTTGCTCGTCAGAAAACAGAAAAGAAAATCAAAACAGAACATTACCATGAAAAAGTTATTATTTATGCTGCTGCTATGTCTGCCGCTAACGGGTATGGCTAAGGACAAGAAAGATAATTCCGACCCGAAATATCTGGCCGGAGCTGTAACAACCATCGACGGGAAGGTGGCATTTACCAATGAGATAAATGCTCCGGGACTGTCGAAAACGGAGATATTCAATCAGATGCTGGAATGGGCGAAAGGACGTTTCAAGCCCGACGGAAAGCTGTATAGTCAGGTTTCGTATTCTAATGAGGAAGAAGGAACCATTGCAGCGACCGCCGAAGAGTATATGGTTTTCTCTTCTACAGCTCTGTCATTGGACCGTACGCGTATTTATTATCAGTTTCTGATCAATGCGGAGGACGGAAAATGTAAGTTGCTGATGACGCGTATCCGTTACTGGTATGATGAAGCGAGAGACGGGGGTGAAAAATATACTGCGGAGGAATGGATCAACGACGATATGGCGCTGAACAAGAAGAAAACGAAACTGGCTCCTATCTGCGGCAAGTTCAGACGGGAAACCATTGACCTGAAGGATGAATTGTTTCAGTCGGCTTCGGTTGCCTTGGGACAGAAGTTGCTGAACAATGCGTCGGCTACTGCTACGCAATCGGTTCCTGCACAGACATTACAGCCTGCTACTCCGGTACTCAATGCTTCGGCGGAACTGAAAGAAGTTAGCTTGGAGCAGTTACCTGCTAACTTAAACGAAATTGCTGCACAGGGACGCATTACGCTGACGGCTGCCAATGGGGAGGAAATCGATATCAAGGCGGAGAACTGGAGTGGATTCGGCAAGATGTTCAACAAGAACGTTGCTTATTTGCTCATCGATCAGAGCCGTATTGCTGCTACTGCTTTGATGGAACAGAGTGATACGTACAAGGTTTCGTTCTATACCAGCAATAATACACAAGCCAGCGTGGTGATAGAGTGCAAGAAGGCTATGGCACAGAAAATGACGGCGGATGACTTGAAATCACTGAACCAGAATGTGGATGCTTCGAAACAGTATACCATGTATATCGGTGAGGTAACGAAAGCCCTGATGAGATAACGGAAACTGAAATCTGAAAGATAAACGGACTTACAGAAAAAGAGAAAGAGAAAGAGGCGTATCGATTTGATGCGCCTCTTTCTCTTTTTTATATTTTACACTGTTGTTATTCTTGAGTGTATGAATGACTTACCGGTGTCATGATGAAGGTAAATTCATAATCGCCGTAAGGCAACTGATACTGTGGTTCGGGAAGGGCTCCCCAGCTATCTACGCAACCCAATCCCATCTGGGCTTTGTCGATTAGGACATTGGTCAGGTCGGCTTTCTTCACTTCGTTGGAGTGTTCCTGTTGCTTCTCCCATCCTGAGTCGAGTGAGCTGATGGTATAGTGCAAAGCGGATGCCGAGAACGGTGCTTCTGCTACGAACATCAAACCGCTGCCAGCTTCATTCAACTGTTTCCACCAGCGGATATCCGACTTGGTTCCATTTTCCTGCGGGCGGATATAAGCGTAGAACTGTTCGTCTACGGTCTGGTTGTAAATGCCTAAATCGGTACATGTCTTACGATCGGCATAGTTTTCAATCGGTCCACGTCCGTAATAGGAAATCTTTTCGAAGGAAGCAGGCATTACCAGCTGTAAGCCGAAACGGAACAGATTGGATACTTTTGCATTCTTGTCGGCTGTCATTTTCTGGGTTACTTTTACAGCTCCTTCGTTGTTGATGGTATAAGTAAGCAACAGTTTGGCGGAAACTTTCTTCATTTCGTATTCGGCTGAAACGACTGCCATTCCGTCTGCCATCTCCCCTTTCAACGACAACAGCTTGATTTCGGGATCTTTCCATGCTACATACTTCTGCTGAAGTCCGGCACCGAAATCATTGTCGGTCGGAGCACGCCAGAAGTTGGGTGTCATGGCTTCTCCTTCTTTTATCATGTTCAGTCCGTTTACTTCGTATTTGTCCATGTAACCGTTTCGCTTGTTGAACTGGATGTTGAAGTTCTCTCCTACCACGACCATACGGTTCACGTTTTCATCTTTAATCTGAGGAGTAACGACTGCTACATTCTTTTCTGCAACATTGGCAAGATTCATGGCAGGAGCTTCGTACGGGTTCACTGTCAACTGTGCCTTCGCTACTACATGACCGGCAGGCAGCAGGCCTTCGCGGTTCTTCTGGACATACTTCACATTCAGCAACCATTCGCCACACTTGCAAGTCTTTCCCCAGTCGAGTTTCACCGTTGCAGTCTGGTGCGGCGCTACCGACAGGTTTTCTACGCGTCCGCTACGGACAGCCTTACCGTCTTTCAGCAGTTCCCACTCCAGTGCGTAAGCAGACAGGTCGCGGAAGAAGTTCTCATTGTAGACCTTAATTTCTCCCTTCGACAAATCGCCTGCCGTAGTCCAGATGTTCTGATAGAAGTAACCGACCTCGTACATGTGCGGATTCGGCTTACGATCGGGGCTGATCAGACCGTTATCGCAGAAGTTATTGTCGCTGGCATCGAAGTCGTTAAAGTCGCCTCCATACGCATAAATCATCTTACCGTTCTTTCCGGTCCAGCGGCATGACTGGTCGACAAAGTCCCAGATGAAGCCTCCCTGGTATTTCGGGTACTTACGAATCAAATCCCAGTATTCCTTGAAACCACCTTCCGAGTTACCCATCGCATGGGCATATTCGCACTGGATAAGCGGTTTGGTACTCTTTTCGTTCTTCGCATAATTTTCGCAGTCTTTGTAGCGATAATACATCGGGCAAAAGATATCGGTCTTGCCTTCCAGTCCGGCTCTTTCGTACTGTACGGGACGGCTCGGATCTTCGGCTTTTACCCAGTCGTATGCTGCTTCGAAATTCGGGCCGTAACCAGCCTCATTTCCCAACGACCAGAAGATAATGCTGGGGTGATTGAATCCACGCTGAACGTTGCGTTCGTTGCGCTCCAGATGTGCTTTTTTATAGGATGCAACTTTTGCCAGTGTCTTTTCTTCGTATCCCATGCCGTGAGATTCCAGATTAGCCTCAGCTACGACATAAATACCGTACTTATCGCACAAGTCGTACCAGAAATTGTCGTCCGGGTAATGGCTGGTACGTACGGCATTGATGTTGAACTGTTTCATGATCTGAATATCCTGAATCATACGCTCGCGGGATACATAAGATCCGCCGTCGGGATCCATCTCATGACGATCGGCACCTTTTATCAGAACCGGCTGACCATTGACCAGAACTTGTGCATCTTTCAGTTCTATCTTACGGAAACCGACTTTTATAGGAACGACTTCGCTAACCTTGCCTCCGTCTTTCAAAGTGGCACGCAGGGTATATAAATAAGGAGTCTCGGCTGTCCACTTATGGGGTTCAGCCAGATCGATGGTTGTAGAAACCTGACCGCTGCCTCCTACTTCCTTCGTGGCAACAACTTCATTGCGGGCATCCAGCAGGTCGAGTGTGACTTTTGAACTGCCTTTCAGCTTCAGTTCGACAGCCAGCGAACCATTCTTGTACTCGCTGTCCAGATCGGGAGTTACACGAATATCGTCGATGCGTTTCTTGTTGCGGGTATAAAGATAGCAATCGCGTGACACACCGGTGTAACGGAAGAAGTCCTGATCTTCCAGGTAACTGCCGTCGCACCAGCGGAATACCTGAAACGCAATGATGTTTTTCTGTCCCGGCTTCAGATACGGAGTCAAATCGAATTCTGCTTCCAGCTTGCTGTCTTCACTGTATCCGACGTATTTGCCGTTTACCCACAAATACATGTTTGAGCTTACGGCACCGAAATGTGCAATGATATCTTTGCCTTTCCAGTCGGCAGGCACAACAATTTCACGACGGTAAGAACCTACGTGATTGTTCTCAACCGGCACGTAAGGAGGATTGTTCGTGAACTGGTTACGCCATGCATAGCCCACATTCAGATAGATAGGATCGCCATATCCATTCAGTTCCCACACGGCAGGAACCTGCAAATCGTCCCATCCCTTATCGTTGAAATCTACTTTCCAGAAATCAGTAGGACGTGCATCGGCATTCTTCACCCAGAAAAATTTCCATTTTCCGTTTAATGTCATAAAATTGTTGGAATTTTCTTTTACATTCCGAATTGCAGCATCAATACTTTCGTAAGCGAAAAAGTTAGCATGCATCGGAGCACGATTGACGGCATTTACCTCAGGGTCTTGCCATTCTTTAAAAGTCTGCGCTTGGGAAGAAAGTGTACAGGCTCCCAAAAGACCCAATAAAAGATGTTTTTTCATAATATTTTAGTTCTCTTACATGATAATTATTGTGTTACAAAAGTAACAATTTTTACAACAGGGAAAAACTGAGAGGATACAAAACTCTATTTTTAGAAAGGAATGTGTCCAAATGATACTTGAGCTTCTTCGGATGACGGGCAGAAAAAGGTAAGATGACAAAAGATCGTTACTAACAGAAAAACAAAATATGAGCTGCATCAAAATGAAAAGCTGAGACGGTTTACTTATAATCTATCAGTTACAACATAAAAATCTCCTACTTTAGTCTTTGTTTTCTTTAATTACAGGACTAAAAGTAGGAGATTTTTTACTTCTAAGTTGCAATCTATAAGATTTTTACTTTTGCAATTCTATTTTGAGACGGCCTCTTTCTTATATGTCAAATCATCTGGTTCCAGCCTAAAACTTCATTTCTCCTCACATCGAGTTTGGAGAGCCGTTTTCAGATGATTCCATGCTGACAATCAAGAGCTTCTGCTGATGCGTTTGTCATTCGATACGCATCCTGAGAGTTTCCTTATCCACGCAGCTGCTTATCCATGGCAGCGGCTGCACGGCGTCCGTCACCCATGGCCAGAATAACCGTAGCACCACCACGTACAATATCTCCTCCGGCATAGATAGTCGGTATAGACGACTGCATATTCTCGTTTACGGCAATGGTACCTTTTCGTCCCAGTTCCAGTCCGGGGATAGAATGCGGTACAATCGGATTCGGAGATACGCCTACACTGACAATGGCCATATCGATATCGATGGTTTCTACTGCTCCCGGAATAGGTACCGGACTACGACGTCCTGAAGCATCGGGTTCACCCAGCTCCATCTTCTGCAATACCACCTGCTTTACACGACCTTTCTCGTCGGCGATGTATTCGATCGGATTGTGAAGGGTCAGGAATTCTACGCCTTCTTCCTTAGCATGTTTCACTTCTTCCAGACGAGCCGGCATCTCTGCTTCAGAGCGACGATAGATAATCATGGCTTTTTCTGCACCCAGACGACGAGCGGTACGAACCGAGTCCATAGCCGTATTACCACCACCGATAACGGCTACTCGCTTGCCGAAGGTAACCGGTGTATCGGAATCTTCGCTTGCCGCATCCATCAGGTTGACACGAGTCAGGTATTCGTTAGACGACATGATATTGATAGAGTTCTCACCCGGAATATTCATGAAGTTAGGAAGTCCCGCTCCGGAAGCGACAAACACTCCTTTATAGCCTTCCTGTTCCAGTTCTTCTACGCTGATAGTCTTACCGATGATACAGTCTTTGACAAACTGTACGCCCATCTTCGACAGGTTTTCGATTTCTACATCGACAATTTTGTTCGGCAAACGGAATTCAGGAATACCATACTTCAATACTCCCCCGATTTCGTGCAAAGCTTCGAACACGGTCACATCGTAACCTAACTTCGCCATATCGCCGGCAAACGACAATCCGGCAGGTCCGGAACCGACAACAGCTACCTTAATACCGTTCTTTTCGGCTATTTCAGGAACCGAAATCTGTCCGCTTTCACGCTCATAGTCGGCTGCAAAGCGTTCCAGATAACCGATGGCCACTGCTTCATGTCCCATCTTCAGATGAATACATTTTGATTCACACTGCTTTTCCTGCGGGCAGACACGACCACACACAGCAGGCAAAGCACTTGTTTGTTTCAGTACGCGAGCTGCTTCGAGGAATTCACCGCGTTCGATATTCTTGATGAATCCAGGGATATTGATGCCCACCGGACAACCTTCCATACACGACGGATTGGCACAATCCAGACAGCGTTTAGCTTCGGTCAATGCCTGTTCTTCATTCAATCCCAGGTTAACTTCTTCCTTGCGACTGTGAGAACGGTATTCCGGATCGAGTTCGTTCATCTTGACACGCGGAATAGCCGTACGTTCTTTCGGCTTCATCGACTTACGCAATTCCGCACGCCACGGAGCATTACGGTCGTCGGACTTTTTTACTGCTTCACACGCATCAGGCTGTGTGCCGTCCAACTTATGAATCTCTTCACGCTCAATGTCCTTGAACGCTCCCATACGCTTCAGCATTTCGTCGAAATCGACCTGATGTCCGTCGAATTCGGGACCATCTACACAAACGAATTTTGTCTTACCTCCTACCGTGATACGGCATGCACCGCACATACCTGTACCGTCTACCATTATTGTATTGAGTGAAACATCGGTAGGAATCTCATATTTTTTAGTAAGCAGACAAACAAACTTCATCATGATAGCCGGACCGATGGCAAAACATTTGTCGACCTTTTCCCGCTTGATAACTTCTTCAATACCTTCCGTCACCAAGCCCTTCTTGCCATACGAACCATCGTCGGTCATGATGATTACTTCATCCGAACTTTCTCTCATTTCTTTCTCCAAAATGATCAGTTCCTTAGAACGACCTGCCAATACAGTGATGACACGGTTTCCGGCAGCTTTCAGGGCCTGAACGATAGGCAGCATTGGAGCAACTCCTACACCACCTCCTGCACAAACTACTATTCCGAAGTTCTCGATATGGGTTGCCTTACCCAGCGGCCCTACCACATCGGTGATATAATCGCCCTCATTCAGTTCACACAAGCGAGTCGATGACAAACCGACCTCTTGTACGACCAACGTAATCGTTCCCTTTACGGGATCGGCTTCTGCAATGGTAAGAGGCATACGTTCGCCTTTTTCGCCTACACGTACGATCACAAAATGACCGGCTTTACGTGACTTGGCAATCAGGGGAGCTTCGATTACCAGCTTAAAAACCTTTTCTGAAAAATGTTCTTTTGAAATAATTTTATTCATCTCCTCGTACTATAAGTTAGTTATTTTTTGCAATTCACTATATTTTGCAAAGTTATCACTAAATAAAATAATACCAAAAGAAATCTTTAAAAACAGAAATTCAATGCCTAACCTAACGTGCGACGAAAGGAAAGTGTAAAGCAAATTCGGCTAAAAATACCAAAGGACAGAGTAAACTCGATTATAGTCAGAATCAAACTTCTGCACATATTATTCGTTTCACATAGGTGAGGCGATCGTTTCACTTTAGTGAAAACAACGCTTCATTATAGTGAAGCAATCGTTCCACTATGGTACAACATGTTATTCGCAAGGAAGTATATAACAAAAGCTGGCAGCCGGATGCTATGTAAAAATAAAAATCTCCTCCGGATTCCCGAAAGAGTCCGAAGGAGATTTCCTTATCGTTATACCTTTATTTATATCACTACTACGGTATCATTATTTTCCCTTAATAGCTTTATCAAGTTCAGCCCAATGCTCGTCGGTCATGTTGGCTGGAGTAAACAATGCAACTCCGGCAGCTCCGGCTTCAATCGAACCACGTACAGCTTCACCGATTTCAGATGGAATCAGACCGTGACCTTCCGGATCTTTGATATTTGCCTTGTTCTGCCAGTCGTGACAAATAAACAGACCACTGTAAATAGGCTTTTTACCGTTTACGGAAGTAACTTCTTCCTTGGTTATTTCTCCAACCCAAGAAGCCGGTTCCAAATAAAAGTCGTTGTAGTTCATCGGGAAGAAGGCATCGATATCCCATTTATTCCATTCCTGACGAACCAGTTTCTTTGCATAAGAATCCGGACCGGGGAATACAGCTGCACTGACTTTTTTACCCTTAGCATGAACCGCAGCCGCAATTTTATTTACCAGATTGGTAATACGGTTATAGCGGAACTGCTTCCATTCCTCGCAAGTAGAAGGATCTTCCACTGCCTTGATATCGATACCGCTTTCAGCCTTGAAATCGGCAACACATTTGTCGCAGTAACAATAATCGGCTGTAGGATATTCTTCGTTCATCACCAGACCATATTTTTCCCAAAGTCCACGAGCCAGAATGACATCTACATAGCGGATATAATCCAAATGAACGAAATCGACATCCGGTATTTCTGCTATCTTGCTATATTCAGTTACCAGATAATTGATGACATCCGGATTATTCGGACACATACATTTATAATAAGGAACATAGGCCTGCACCGTATATGCTGATTCCCCTTTACGGTTTACAGCATACCAGGTAGAATCAGCATCACCTTTCAGCATGGCAGGAATCCATGCATGATATTCCAATCCGGTAGCATGAGCTATCTTTGCCGCACGAGCATGTTTCTCTACATTGAAACCACCCGCATTATAACATATACCTACCAGCCCGTGGTCTTTCCATTTCTGGAAATCGGACTGGATAGATGCTTCCGTAGCTTCTTCTCCTTCTCCCTGCCAACCATATACAGGGATAGTTTTCACCGATTCATTTGAGCATGAAGAAAAGCCCAATACACATGCTACCGTAGCAGCCAACAATAATTTGATTTTCATAAATGCAATTACTTATAAATTAAAAACATAATAGTCAGTAAATATCAATCAAGAATTAAAAACTGAAAAGTTTTCATAAAGTAAATATAAATTTTCTAATAAAAGGCTTAAATCCACTGTTTTTTTTGCCTTACAGCCATTTTTTCCCATTTACAAATTCAGGCTGTTTCAAATATAATGAATGGAATATTGTTTTACAAAACACATCAAATCGCTCTCAATTCGGCTGAAAAGGCCCATATAATTACATAAACAACTTTTTCAAATGAAACATTTTTGACATACCTATAAGGATTTATATATCAACAAATTGCGCCAACATCAAAAATTTTTTTTCATCTATTTAGAGGAAATAATTGTCTAAAATTCAGATTCGATTGAAAATAAACTTTATCTTTGTAGGTAGACTAGTAAATTCATAACCATGACCGAAAAGCTGAAAGAGATTAAAAATTTAATAGCCGAAGGCGCTACAGAACATGCAATCGACCAATTGAATCAATTCATCAACCAAAATCCCGAATATGCAGCAGAAGCATATTATCTATTAGGGAATGCTTTCCGGAAAAAGGGTGACTGGCAAGGTGCCTTGAATAATTATCAGGAAGCTATCGCTTTGAATCCGGAGAGTCCGGCAGCCGAAGCTCGGAATATGGTGATGGATATTCTCAATTTTTATAATAAAGATATGTTTAATCAATAAGGTAATTGACTTATGGCTAAAATGAAAGGTGTAGTTGTAGTGAATACAGAACGCTGCAAAGGGTGTAACCTGTGCGTGGTAGCTTGCCCGTTACACGTACTGTCGCTCACCGCCAAAGTAAATCAAAAAGGATATAATTACGTTCAGCAGGTTGTAGAAGATACCTGCAACGGATGCTCTTCGTGCGCTATCGTGTGTCCGGACGGTTGCTTAACCGTATACAGAGCAAAATGTGAAGAATAAATTTAAAGTGCTTATAAGCTAAACAATCAAAATTATGGCAGAAGAAGTAGTTCTAATGAAAGGTAACGAAGCCATTGCTCATGCTGCTATCCGCTTTGGTGTGGACGGATACTTCGGTTACCCTATCACTCCCCAATCTGAAGTATTGGAAACTCTTGCCGAACAGAAGCCGTGGGAAACTACCGGTATGGTAGTATTGCAGGCCGAAAGTGAAGTTGCAGCAATTAATATGGTATATGGAGGTGCCGGAAGCGGCAAAATGGTTATGACTTCATCTTCCAGTCCGGGTGTCAGCCTGAAACAGGAAGGTATCTCATACATTGCAGGTGCAGAATTGCCCTGTCTGGTAGTGAACGTCATGCGTGGAGGTCCGGGACTTGGAACTATCCAGCCCAGTCAGGCTGACTATTTCCAGACAACAAAAGGTGGCGGACACGGTGACTATCATCTGATAGCGCTGGCACCAGCTTCAGTTCAGGAAATGGCAGACTTTGTAGGACTTGCCTTTGAACTGGCTTTCAAATATCGTAATCCGGCCATGATTCTTGCCGATGGTGTAATCGGTCAGATGATGGAAAAGGTCGTACTTCCAGCTCCCCGTCCGCGACGTACAGAAGCAGAAATCATTGCACAGTGCCCATGGGCTGCTACAGGATGCAAGGGACGCAAACCCAATATCATCACTTCACTGGAGCTCGACCCTGCCATAATGGAAAAACGAAATATTCACCTGCAGGAAAAATACGCAGAAATAGAAGCCAATGAGGTACGCTATGAAGAAATAGACTGCGAAGATGCTGAATATCTGATCGTAGCCTTTGGCTCATGTGCACGTATCGCACAGAAATCAATGGAACATGCACGCGAAGAAGGCATCAAAGTCGGATTGTTCCGTCCTATCACCTTATGGCCGTTCCCAAGCAAACCTTTGGCCGAAAGAGCTAAACAGGTAAAAGGTATCCTTGTTGTGGAACTGAACAGCGGACAAATGATTGAAGATGTGGAACTGGCAGTAAAATGCAGTGTCCCCGTCGAACATTTCGGACGTCTGGGAGGTATCGTCCCTGATCCGGATGAAGTCATCGATGCGTTAAAAGAAAAAATCATTAACAAGTAAGAAACTTATGGGCAATATAGATCAGATCAGAACCGTACTCAATGTGATATTCATGATAGGAGCCGTAGCTTCTTTCATCCTCTACTTCTCATTGGGAGATGATAAAACCATTTTCTTTTATGTATGCGGCGCATCGCTGTTCGTAAAGATGATGGAATTTGTGTTCCGTTTCTTTCTACGCTAACCCGACAAGGAGGAGATATTTATGACAAAAGAAGATATAATGAAGCCCGAGAATCTGGTTTACCAGAAGCCTCGTTTATTGAATGATAACCCGATGCACTACTGTCCGGGATGTAGCCACGGAGTAGTTCACAAACTGATAGCCGAAGTTATAGAAGAAATGGGCATGGAAGAAAAGGCCATCGGAATCAGTCCGGTGGGATGTGCCGTATTCATGTATAACTATCTTGACATAGACTGTCTGGAAGCAGCTCACGGACGTGCACCTGCTCTAGCCGGTGCCATCAAACGCCTGTGGCCGGACCGGCTGGTATTTACTTATCAGGGAGATGGTGACTTGGCTTGTATCGGTACAGCCGAGACAATCCACGCATTAAACCGTGGTGACAATATCGCTATTATCTTCATCAACAATGCCATATACGGTATGACCGGAGGACAAATGGCACCAACCACGCTGATAGGAATGAAAACAGCGACCTGCCCTTATGGACGAAATCCGGAAATACACGGCTATCCGTTGAAGATGACAGAAATAGCAGCCACTTTACAAGGGACATGCTATGTTACCCGTCAGGCCGTTCATACGGTAGCAGCAATCCGCAAGGCTAAAAAAGCAATCCGCAAGGCTTTCGAAAACAGCTTGCAGGGTAAAGGGTCAAATCTGGTAGAAATCGTATCAACATGTAACTCCGGATGGAAAATGACACCCGAAGGTGCCAACAAATGGATGGAAGAAAACATGTTCCCGTTCTACCCGTTGGGCGACCTGAAAGATACAAGCGGAGAAAACAAATAAAATCATCAAAAAAGAACTATCATGAAAGAAGAAATCATTATAGCAGGATTCGGCGGACAAGGTGTATTGTCGATGGGTAAAATCCTGGCTTATTCAGGACTGATGGAAAACAAGGAAGTCACCTGGATGCCTGCCTATGGTCCTGAACAGCGAGGAGGTACAGCCAATGTAACCGTCATCATCAGCGACGAACGCATTTCCTCTCCGATCTTGAGCAAATACGATACAGCCATCATCCTGAACCAGCCTTCGCTTGCCAAATTCGAGAACAAGGTAAAACCCGGAGGTGTACTGATTTACGATGGTTACGGTATTATCAATCCGCCGACACGTAAAGATATCCATGTGTATCGTATCGATGCCATGGACGAAGCCAACGAACGAAAAATGGCTAAGACATTCAACATGATCGTACTGGGCGGCCTGTTGAAAATACGTCCGATCGTTTCAATAGAAAGCGTCATCAAGGCATTACACAAGACACTGCCCGAACGCCATCACCACCTGATACCGATGAATGAAGAAGCCATCCATATCGGTATGGATATTATCAAAGAAATGAAATAACTGTATTTATCCATACAACCTCAAAATGCGCAGGCGCACGGAAGTCCTTTTTAAAGAAAGATTCCGCGCGCCTTTGTATCAATATATCTTCTAGTATTTTTACACTTTGCACACGGTTTCTTTCGTTTTTAAATTGTATCTTTGCCTCCATTATGAGGAAGATATTTTTTATAGCTATAATATTACTGATTTGCGGTACGATTTCCGCACAAAACACCTACCAGCAAGGGCAGTTCACAAGGCAGTTCGGAAGTTCCGCTTCGGGAACGGACAGTAACTTGTACGACCGCAACGGAAACCCGATTGATACAACCTCTGTGATTGATGCCAGTACCATTCCTATCGGATTATCTTGCTGGAAAATAGACCGCCAGTTCGGCAATATGACCGAAGTGCCGGTGGATACCTTACAGCATGATTTCCAAAATACGAACGACACGGGAGGACCAACCGGTCATTATACATACTTGGGAAACTTGGGTTCCCCTCGTATCTCACATGTCTTTTTCGAGCGGAAAGACCCCGAGCAATTCTTTTTCCTCGATCCTTACGACTTTACCGTCGTCGAACCGGAAGACGTGGTATATACCAACACCAAATCTCCTTTCACCAATCTTACTTACTACAAGCAAGGAGGAAGCTCTGACGGAGAAGAGCGTTTCAAGGCTTATTTTGCCGTCAATGCAAACAAACGACTGGGATTCGGATTCAACATCGACTATGTATATGGACGTGGAAAATACATGAACCAGTCTACAGCCTTGTTCAACGGAAACCTTTTTGCCTACTACCTCGGCGATAAATACAACATGCATTTCAGTTTCATCAATGACAACCTGAAAGTTGCCGAGAACGGAGGTATTGTAGACGACCGGTATGTTACCCGTCCGCTGGACATGGCAGAAGGCGGAAAGGTATATGCCAATGATGAAATTCCGACTAACCTGTCGCAGGTATGGAACCATAATACGGGCTATCACGCTTTTTTGACTCACCGTTATAACGTGGGATTCTATCGTGAAAATCCGGATGCTAAAGATACAGTCAACACAGAAATATTTGTTCCTGTAACGAGCTTCCTGCATACCGTCAAGGTAGACATCAACCGTCGTAAATATATTTCCTACGACGAGGCTCAAAACCAGCAATATTTCCAGAACAATTACCTTACCGATGTGCAGCGTGACGAAACAGAACAACTGGCTGTAAAAAATACTATCGGCATATCTTTACGTGAAGGATTCAACAAATGGGCAAAGGCAGGACTGACGGCTTTCCTGAGTCATGAATACAGACGTTTTACCATGACCGATACCCTTGCCCGCACTCCTGGTCAGCGCATACCTACCGACTATGTGGAAAATACGATTTCAGCAGGTGGTCAACTCATTAAGGAACAGGGACAGACCTTACACTACAACGTAATGGGAGAAATCGCTCTTGTAGGAGAAGATGCCGGACAATTTCAGATACAAGGTAAAGGCGACCTGAACTTCCGTCTGTTCAGTGATACGGTGCGTCTGGAAGCCAATGCTTATATCAAAAACCTGAATCCGATTTTTTACTACAGACATTTCCACTCCAAACATTACTGGTGGGATAATAACGATTTGTCTAAAATCATGCGTACCCGAATCGAAGGAAAGCTGAGTGTAGACCGCTGGAAAACCCAGCTTAAAGCCGGAGTAGAAAATATAAAGAACTATACGTACCTGGATAATACTTCTGTAAAATATACAGAAACGTCTTCAGGTAAAGAAGTCACGACTTACAAGAACGACGTAGCTGTAAAACAAAATTCCGGCAACACACAAGTCTTCAGTGCAGCTCTGAGACAAGATTTCAAGCTGGGTATCTTCCATCTCGACAATGAAATTACTTATCAGAAATCGAGTAATCAGGATGTCCTTCCGTTACCGGAACTGACTCTCTACCACAATTTATATATCAAATTCGGTTTGGCGAAGAAAGTGCTGCAAATAGAAATGGGAGCAGATGTACGTTACTTCACACAGTATTATGCACCCGATTATGCTCCGGCTATCGGACAATTTTATTTGCAGAACAAAGAGACCCGCTACAAACTGGGCGGTTACCCGCTGTTGAACGGATATATCAATCTCCACCTGAAACGTACACGTATCTTCATAGCCATGTACAACCTGATTCAAGGACAAGGAGAAAAGAGCTATTTCCTGGCTCCTCACTACCCGCTGAATCCTCGCTTGCTGAAATTCGGATTGTCATGGAATTTCTTCGATTAAACCAATGTGACTATGAAAAAAAATTGGTTACGATATGGCATTATAGCCCTGGCCATCGCAGCAGGCGTTATCATACTGAACACGCAGAAAGAGCAACGACCCGTTTTCTCTCCACGCGACTATGCCGAGATAGCCAGTTCGGGGATTCTTCGTGCGGTAACCGAATACAATGCCGTAAGCTATCATGTAACAGAAGATACCTTGCAGGGATTTGATTACGAATTACTGAACCTTTTCGCATCCGAAAAAGGCCTGAAACTGGAAATTACCCCTGAAATGAGTTTCGAGAAGCGGCTGAAAGGACTTATCAGCGGACAATATGACATTCTGGCAACTGGAACTGTCGTAACCACACAGCTGAAAGATTCGCTGCTTTTCACCCGGACATTGCTGTTGAGCAAACAAGTATTGGTACAACGGAAAAAAGAAGAGGGAAAGGACAGCTTGTATATCCATAACCAGCTCGACCTAGCCAATAAACATCTTCACGTGATCAAAGGCTCTCCTGCCTTGTTGCGTATCCATAACCTTATCAGTGAAATAGCCGATACAATCTATATCGACGAGGTTGATTTGTACGGCCCCGAACAATTGCTGGCCATGGTTTCGGGTGGAGACATCGACTATGCAGTATGCGATGAAAACATAGCCCAAGCGTCTATAGACGAATTTCCGAATCTGGATATAAATACAGACATCAGCTTCACCCAGTTTTATGCCTGGGGAGTAAGCAAGCACTCTCCTGCCCTGCTGGACAGTCTGAACGTGTGGATGGACAGTTTTATCCAGACCAAAGCATACAAAAACTTATATAATAAATACTTTAACTAATACCGTTAGCTATGATAAAATTAGATAATGTACACTGGGGGTTCATCGGTTGTGGTGAAGTGACAGAAAAGAAAAGTGGTCCGGCCTTCAACATGATAGACGGTTCGAAAGTCGTAGCTGTAATGAGCCGTGATGAAGAAAAAGTAAAATCGTACGCACGCCGACACAACATTCCGCGATGGTATACCGATGCTCAGGAACTGATAGGCGATGAAGATGTAAACGCTATTTACATTGCCACTCCTCCCTCATCGCATGCTACTTTCGCCATCATGGCAATGAAAGCAGGAAAACCTGTCTATATCGAAAAACCGATGGCAGCCAGCTACGAAGATTGTGCCCGCATCAACCGCATCTCGCAGGAAACCGGTATTCCCTGTTTTGTAGCTTATTACCGCCGTTACCTGCCATACTTCCAGAAAGTACGCCAACTGGTAGAAGAAGGAGAAATAGGAAATGTCATCAACGTCCAGATACGTTTCGCCCAGCCTCCGCGAGCACTCGACTACAACAGCACCAACTTACCCTGGCGTGTCCAGCCGGATATTGCCGGAGGAGGTTACTTCTACGATCTGGCACCTCATCAACTGGATCTCTTGCAGGAAATGTTTGGCTGCATACTCGAAGCCGAAGGATACAAGAGCAACCGCGGTGGACTTTATCAGGCAGAAGATACCATCAGTGCCTGCTTTAAGTTTGCATCCGGACTACCCGGATCAGGATCATGGTGTTTCGTTGCTCACGAATCAGCAAAGGAAGACCGCATCGAAATCATCGGTGACAAGGGTATGATTTGTTTCTCTGTCTTTACGTACGATCCGATAGCTCTGCATACCGAACGCGGACGTGAAGAAATACTTCCTCAAAATCCACCTTATGTACAGCTTCCGCTGATTCAGGCTGTAGTAGAACATCTGCAAGGAAAAGCTATATGCACTTGCGACGGGGTAAGCGCCACTCCCACCAACTGGGTGATGGACCGCATCCTGAACAAGCTCTGAGCCTTTCTTTCACTGTATTATTTTCCACCTGACAAACCGCATGAAGCTATTACGAAATATCTTTATCTTATTGCTGCTTTCCGCTCAGTCTTTATACGGACAGAACGAAAAGCAGCAGACATTCATGCAGCGCTTGGGAAAAATATTTAGTGAAACAGATACTACTTACATTGCGCCCAACAAATACAACCTAGCTTTCATGATAGAACAAAGTTTCTGGCACGAACGCTACAAGCTGGGTACACGTATAGACGGTCAGCGGCAGAATATTACGTTTGCTCCTACTCCAACACCCAAGATAGGTGCTTATTTCGGATGGCGATGGATCTTTCTGGGAATATCATTCAGTTATCCGGAACTGATAGGAAAAGGTCATAGCGGAGAATCGAAAAAAGAGTATGTCTTCAATTTATACAGCTCGCGTGTAGGAGTCGATTTGTATTACCGGAAAACCGGAAGTGACTTCCATATTGCGTCCTATTCGGGTTTTAACCTGCCTGAAGACTACGAGGGACGCAAATTCGAAGGATTCCAAAGCAAGATTATAGGACTGAATGCCTACTGGATTTTCAATAATAAGAAATTTTCATACCCTGCTGCCTACAGCCAGTCTACCAACCAGCGACGTAGCTGTGGCTCATTTATGGCAGGGTTTTCTTACTCACACCACAGCATATCCTTCGACCATACCAAGTTACCCGCCGACATGATTGAACAAATCCGGTCTACACTTAAGTTCAACAAACTGGAGTACCGCGACTTTAATCTCAGCTTCGGATACGGGTACAACTGGGTATTTGCCAAAAACTGCCTGCTGAATGTGTCACTGATGCCTGCCATAGCCTACAAGAAAGCAAAACTGAACGGACAGCCAGCTGAAATGGAAAACAACTGGATGGAATGGATCAATGATATCAACTTCGATCTGGTGACTCGTGCCGGTATCACCTGGAACAACAGCAAATATTACGTGGGTGCCTCACTCGTACTGAATACGTACGATTACCGCAAGTCAGACTTTTCGATGACAAATTCCTTTGGCAGCCTGCGTATATATGTAGGATTCAATTTCTGGAAAAAGAAAGAATACAGAGAACAGAAGCAATAAAAAAACTTCACCACAGGCAACCACCATTGCCCGCGGTGAAGCAGATAAACACACACAATTTAAATTCTATTATTTAGAAATGTACTCCTACTGTAAATAACAATTGATGACGTTCATTGTTCACTTTGGTAGGCGCTAACATCAAGTTTCCTGCCTGATCTATTCCGCCATCGAAAGCATAGAAATCACCCTTGTAAAAATCGTACTTATAAGCTACATCCGCATAAATCAGACGTCCTCTGTAACCCAGTCCGACACTGACTGCCTGACGCGATTTCAGATTCAAGTACTCGGCATCGGTACGAGTATTATCGGTAGCCGGAATATTCTTAAACGCATCACTCTTGATAGGTGTCGAACGGAAATGATATCCGGCACGCACACTGAAAGCCGATGAAACTTTTGTTTCCATACCTACACGGAACGAGTGAACTCCTTTCAAGGTTTCCTTCACGGCAGCCTGACCATTCAGTTCCCGACCTTCATAATCCTGTAGCTTGGTAGACGAATAACTTTCAAATTCATATTCGGCATCCAAAGCCATGATACCACCCACTACAGTACCGGCACTGACGTTGAAACGCCACGGAGTGATCAGCCTGTAATCCCAGGCATATTGTCCACCGCTCAGATAGTCCATCAGATTTTCAGTATAGCTGGATGTAGAATTACCCAATGCTAAATTGCTTGTCAAGACAGAAGTGTAACGGTCGGACATATTGTACCAGACAGGCGTATGTATAGCCAGACCAAAACGGAATGGAGAATATTCGAACGGACGGATAATGGCACCCACCTTCAAATCCAGTCCTGTACCTTCAGTCTTATACGTATTGTTCAGTGTAAAATTACCCTGATAGTTACCGCTTGATCTTTGCATATTCTCGCCATAAGAAGAATAACGCAGATAATCTACATCGTATACGCCCAATGTTGCCCCAAAATAAAAGCGGTCGCGAATATTGAAAGAAACATTGAAATCATATTCATTGATAGATCCTGTCTCGCGGCTGTAATATTCTCCATCAAGACCTTCCCAACCATAAATACGGGTAATATTTCCTAGATCATTCCAGCCTATATCTACTAACCCGGTACGAGCACCCATGGCGCCTAAATAAGGAGTATTGTAAAACGTACTTTCCGTATACGGGTTACCAGCATCCAGCAGAGCATCAAAATTTGTTTTGTTCTGATATCCGGCTCCATTAATCATATCAGACATCTGCCAGGTCAGTGAGTTACCGTTCAGTCCCCCTTTCGATGCAAACTGACGGTTAAAATTCACCAGTTTATGATAGTTGAACGCAAAGTTCAGAAATCTCAAATCGGTCTTATTACCAATCTTCGTACTCCATACGAAACCAAGTTGGTCGAACGAAGCACGATTACGCTTTTCGTCCATCACGCTGCCGCTAAAATCACTGTGCGACTTATTGGCATTAAAGCCAAAACTCAAAGCCACATCGTTACTCCGGTAAAGTCCGATACCCGCAGGATTCGTACCGATGGTAGACAAATCAGCACCCAGTGCACTCATTGCACCTCCCATACCTGCAAAACGGGCCGTACCATTCACATCATTTCCTAAAAAGCGAAGTGCATCATATTGATTTTGTGCTGCTGCGGCAGAAGCCAGTGCACCTGCCACAGTCAGAACCATTATTTTCTTTTTCATAATCCAAACAATCTTCTATTTGACATTTTTATCTTCTGCTTGAACCTCCCCCTCTGGAGCTGGAACGTGAAGAACCTCCACCTACAGACGATCCACGGTTAAAGCTACCGGACGATCCACGATTGAAGCTGCTACCTCCTCTGGAGAAAGAACTACCTGAATTACGAGGAGTAGAATAGCCATTGCTGGAACGTGTATTCGAGTTATAGCTGGAACTGCGTCGGGTACTGCTCGGACGATTGTAGGTAGAACCTGTACGATCCACCGTACTACTTGGACGTACATAAGAACCGTTTCCACGTGAAGGACGAGTAACAGAAGAACCGCTACCAGGCTGGAAGCTGGAACCTCCTCCAACAGAAGGACGTACAGAGTTCGAGGTATGTTCATAGCCACTTCCCGGGCGTACTACACGACCTATATTTGAAGAAGAGCTTCTCCGTGAAGACGTATTTATATATCGACTAGTATTTCCTACGCCTACACCATTTCGTCTGGAAGAGGTATATCCCGTATATCTTGACGGACGATAGTCGGTATGTCCTGTACGATAATTTCCGGCCCAGTACGGATAATGGTGATGATGCCATCCTGGTCCCCAGTAGCCACCCCAGTAGCCGCCCCAGTAACCATCATACCAATAAGGCGAATACCAAGAGGAATACCACGGAGAATACCAGCTGCTGTAATACCATGGAGAAGACCATCCCCAGCCAAATCCCCATCTTGGACCTGAAACGCCCCAATTCCAGCGCCAATCCCACCATAATGGATTAGTGGCTGTCGGGAAAATATACGCATACAAGCCATCTTCATAAATATTCCAATCCCATGACGGATACGCGCCATATACTACATCCCAGTAAAGCGGACTACTGATAGGAATAGCATAACGTGGACTGCGGAAACGTATGATTCGCATGGCATACTCATAGTCATCCTGTGAACCTTCGAAACCGTTCACCCATTCCCCGCGCTCACCATAAGGCTTCTCCTCTATATACAATGTATCATTCTGCATTGAAAAAGTATTGTCGCGCGAAGTATATCGCCGGTTGTATTCATCAATATCACGAGTTTTTCCGGTAACGTCTTTCACTACGATAGTCGATCCCGGAGCTGCATACACCGTCGTATTGTTTGAAGTCTGCTTCGGAGCGGACTGTACCTCTTTTTTCTGTTCCGTTTTCTTTTCCTTTTTCGGAACGAAATAAAGGTCGTCGTTACTCTGTGCCATAGCCAGCCACGGCAAGCAAGCTATCAGCAGCGAAGCCCATATTCTACTTTTCATACACATATCATTTATACGGTTTATTTCAATTACAAAATTAAAGAGTTAATCGTTACGTACAAGTAGAAATTCCCTATTTCGATATAGGGTTTTCCCTATTTTCACTACCTTTGTCTGCGAAACGAATATCTCCATATATATGAAATACTTTGAAGTCACTTTTACTGCACAGCCGTGCAATGAAATTGTAACCGATGTCTTGTCGGCACTGGCGGGCGAAATCGGTTTCGAAAGTTTTGTCGAATGTGAAGGAGGAGTCCAGGCCTATATACAGCAAAGCCTGTTCGACGAAAATGCCCTGAAAGAAATGCTGGCAAACTTTCCTGTTCCTGATACGAAGATTACGTATACCATTACCGAACCCGAAGACAAGGACTGGAACGAAGAGTGGGAAAAGAATTTTTTCCAACCTATCGTCATCGATAACCGCTGCGTGATACACAGTACTTTCCATCATGATTATCCACATGCAGAATACGATATTGTCATCAATCCACAGATGGCCTTCGGAACCGGACATCACGAAACGACCAGTTCCATTCTAGGAGAGTTACTGGATGCCGACCTGAAAGGTAAATCTGTACTCGACATGGGATGCGGTACATCTATTCTGGCTATTCTGGCAAGCATGAGAGGAGCCGATCCGGTGACAGCCATCGACATCGACGACTGGTGTGTTAACAATTCACGCGACAACATCGCTCTGAATCATATTTCGAACATTACGGTCGAACTAGGAGATGCATCGCTGCTGAAGGGACGCAAGCCGTTCGATATTATCATAGCCAATATCAACCGCAACATCTTGTTGAACGATATGGCAGCATACGCTGCATGCATGCACAAGGGATCGGAACTTTACATGAGTGGCTTCTATGTAGAAGATATTCCTGCCATCCGCGAAAAGGCTGAAAGTTTAGGAATGACTTTCGTACACCACCGGGAAAAGAACCGCTGGGTAGCAGTCAAATTCGTAATGTAACAAGATAACAAGATACAAAAGAAAGGCTGTCTTTAAAATTTGAACTACATCCAATTCAAATTAAAGACAGCCTTTCTTATAATAATTATAGTCTTATTTATTTCTTCAAATTATTTGCATTCGTCAATAATTTGCCTTGATACTCTCCAGTCAATGTCTGCAAGAATGATACAATCTGTTTTACCTCCTGCTGCGACAAATCCACACCGACTTCATATTTAGCCATAGCAATGACAGCATCTTCGAGTGTAGCCTGAGTAGCATCGTGGAAATAAGGAGCAGTCAGTGCCACATTACGCAAGCCAGGTACTTTAAAGCGATGACGGTCTCTTTCGTTCTTTGTTTCCTTGAAACGACCATTATCTTCCACAGTCAGTTCCGTACCACGGTCAGCAAAATAATCGCGCTTGATACCCATCAGTTCATACGACTGTCCACCCATATTCTCTCCGACATGACAAGTAGCACAGTTGTATTTCTTGAACAGATCATATCCGGCGATTTCTTCTGCATTCATTGCTGTCTTGTCTCCCTTCAGGTATTTATCAAAACGAGAATTTGGAGTCAGCAATGTTTTTTCAAATTCTTGAATTGCATTTGTAATGTTAGCCTGATTAATTCCATCGGGATACACTTCACGGAATGCCTTGCTGAATGCTGCATCCGCATTGAGCTTTTCACAGATCTCATCGAACGACTTACAAGCCATTTCTACCGGATTCAAAGGAGGTCCGGCTGCCTGATCTGCCAATGTAGCGGCACGTCCATCCCAGAACTGTACGAAATTATACAATGCATTATATACAGTCGGAGCGTTCACACCTCCCAACTGTCCGCCTACGCCTTCAGAGAATGACTTATTGTCTACACCACCTGTATTCAATCCGTGACAAGAAGAACAAGATACAGTATTGTCTGCCGACAAACGTACGTCGTGGAACAACAGGTTACCCAATATCACTTTACGCATATCTACCGGAACGGAATCCTGAACCGGACGGATTGACTCGTTCATCCATTGCGCATCAGCCAGCGGATTAGGGTAAAAAGCTCCACGCTGAGATTTAACCCATGCAAGAGCCATCTGCTTTTCCGTATCTGTCAGCGAAGATCCCCAGTGAACAAGATAATACTTAGCCAGCGGCATCGTACCGTCGGCAATCACTTTCTCCACCTTGGCCAAATCGACCTCACTGATCTTTTCGCCCTTTTTCAATGCCTCCATCATAGGAGTCATATCAAACGAACGATAGCCCAGACGGACATCTTCTTTCACCAGTTTGCCTGCAACCGGAAATCCGGCATAGAAAGGCAACTTCGGATTAGCCGTATGGCAAGCCATACAACCACTGCTCTCAATGATTTCTTCCATTTGAGCATTACTTTCCAGGCTGGCTGAAGGTGCTTTATTCACCAACCGGTACACCACGCAAAGCACGACGGCTACCACCAGTATGGAAAGAATAATCTTCGAAATTTTTTTCATAAAAGAATGATTTAGAAATTAAACAACCAGTATATATCACAAATAAGACTATGAACGAGAATATAAATGTACACTTTGACGAGCTGCCGGAAGGTAATTCACCCCATACCAGCACATCTGGAACGACAGAAAAGACACAATCAATATCCAATAAAGAACACGTGGAGAAGAACTTCTGAACAAGCGCAGATGTACATACAACAAATAACCGGTCCAGGTCACCGCAGCCCATGTTTCTTTCGGGTCCCAACTCCAATAGTGTCCCCAGGCTGCCTTGGCCCATATCGCTCCTGTAAGCATGCCGACCGTCAGAAACGCAAGTCCGGTATAAACCAACTTATCGGCAGCCTCCAAGTAGTTTGCCCGACGTTTGAAGAGTCCCATGCACGACAGAATAAAGGCGCAGCCCAATACGGAATAAGAAAACATATAAATGGTTACATGAGGGATAAACCATGGACTCTGCAAGGCAGGCATAAGGGACTGGTCGTGAATTTCCGGTTTCAATATATTGACTAAAGCAAATACAGCACCTACCACAGTAGAAAAGCACAAAATCCATGGATATTTCCAGCGAAGATAAGTCAGCAGACCGGATACTCCCATAAAAAAGGAATACCACAATCGGGTTTCACCCATGGTACGCAAGGGAGGACGTTGCAAATAGATCCAGAATCCTGCAATAAACACTGCAAAAACCAGAATACCCAGCAATGTCAGCAGGATAGCCCAGCGACTTCGTTCCTTGGAAAACAAGGCAAATCCTGCACCGCTTCCCCACAATATAATGGCCGACAAGGCAAACCACTCAAAATTGTTCCACGTAATCATCATTCCCATAACACATTAATTTAATCTACTCCGTATCAACAAGATGCATCAACCTCAGAAGACAGTGCCTTCTGTCTGTCGGGACCAGCCAAAAACAACAGACAACTTTCGCACAACATCATCACAATACCCAGCCACATGAGAAACTTTAAGGGCTCACGTACAATCTGAACAACACAATACTGCGGTTGAGATGACTGTACATCATAGGAAGTCAGATAATAGTCTTCTGCCCAGCTTGCCGCATACGGATGATTTACTTCCAGATGAGCAGGCTTTCCATCAATTGAAATATCTGCAAAATAATGACGCGGACTTCCATTGGGGTAATGCTCTACGGTAAAAGTGATCAACTGTAATGACTTCGGCAGATACACCCTCGTACCTTGTTCCGTAAACGCCTCATTGCTAGGCGATGTTCTAAACACCGGCATACGTAGTGTCTGCTCTTCCGCACTACCTATGAACCCAGCGAAGAGAGCCAACCACAATCCGGCATGATTAAGTACAAAACGCCATCGGTTTCGTCCCGGCAAGAATGCTCTCCTCAGGGTAATCATTCCCAAATGTGTAAGCAATCCGAACAGCCCCACTACAAAAATCCAAGAAGAAGTAAAATGATAGCATCCCAAACGAACGAATAGACCTGATTTCTCGGCTATTTCCTGAGCGGAAAGCTGAGGGAACAAACCAATCACCAGGCAACCGGCCAAAAGCCAACCGAGGGTCCAGTAAGTACACTGCGGGGAAAGCCATAATCTGACAAAACGTGAGGAACGCTTTTCTTTATATACATATCCCATTCCTCCCATCCAGATCAAGGCTAGAAGGACATCCAGTGGAAAAGCAAAAAAGGCAAACGGAAAATTGCCAAAGATACATTGAGCAACCACTGAAAGCAGCAATAATAAAATGAATAGTAAGTTAGTCTGTAAGTTCATATATCAATGATTTATGAAACTCTTGCAAAGATAGAAACTTTATCTAATATTGCAACAAAATTGTAAATATAACAATTATTTTATTTTTCAAATTATTCCGGAATCATAACAATACAAGGAATATGAGTATTTCCGAAAGGATACAAGTTTTCTCTTACAATTCTGATATATAATCAATTATAAGCAATTCATCAAAATCAGTTTGCAATTTATTGACTAGACACATGTTTCTTAAAAACAACTAGCTACGATAATGTTTAGCTAACCTTCCAACCGTACAGTACCAACCATATACCTATTTGCCATAGGAAAATCCCTATTCGATATAGGAATTTACCTGCATATTTATAGGATTTTCTATTCTTCTATCCTTATTTTATTACCTATTTTTGCAACATCAACCAAAAAAGAATAAGGAATATGAAGAACTTAATGAAAATAATCACTATGGTAGCCATACTGGTAGCAATGACCAGTTGCGGACTTTACGATACCGCCGGACAACGTGCCCAACTGATGGAGAACCTACATACAGGTATGACGAAACGTGAAGTCGTCGCTATATTAGGAAATCCCGAGTTCAGACGTTCCAGCAATGGAATAGAACAATGGGAATTTCATAAAACGCACTTCAGTGGAGCACAAACTGTTATTCTACTCGATTTTCGGAATGACAAAGTTGTTTCATTCGACACGTACGATGGTAATTATCCGTCTCCCGGCTATCCACCTATAGCAGTCTGCCCGCCAGCCCCTGCAGGAAGCAATCCTTCATTGCCTTATCCTACAGACGATCAGGCTTGGTTCCGTGAATTATATCAACGGGTGAAGGAAAAGCCTTTCAAAGACGGACGTCTGGACGTACTTCGAGCTGCTGTCCGCCAGTCTGACTTTACCTGCGATGAAATTGTACAGCTAATGAAAATATTCAATTCAGACGATGATCGACTGGAGGCATTAGCTATTCTGGAACCGACGATCATTGACCGGCAGAATGTAGACCGCATTATCAATTCCATGACTTTCATTTCAGGAGAAGAGAAAGCCCGAAGCATATTAAACAAAAAACATTACAACAGTCGCCTGTATACCGATGCCGAAATCAATACACTGTATGACAGAGTTAAAAACGCTTTTCCATCGTCCGAGCAGTTGAAAACTCTGGAAACAGGATTGAACAGCCGAAGCATTACCTGCAAGCAGTGCGTCAAACTACTTTCGATATGTGACTTCGACAGCGAACGAATGAAATTCCTGCAAGTCATGGCACCTCATATATACGACTGCCATAACCAGCAGATTATTATCGATACAATGGATTTTCCCTCAGAGAAAGACGAAGTACGACAGCTGATACAACGATATTGCAAATAACTTTCTTCCAACAAAAAAAGCATTTTCCAACCCTCTATACAGGGAACGGAAAATGCTTTTCTATTTAGAAATTCAACTTAAATCAGTCCTTTGCCTGATGAACAGTGAGCTGTGGGAACGGGAATCCGATACCCTCCTTATTGAATGTATCGTACACTATCTTGTTCATGTCGAAATAAACATTCCAGTAATCGGCCGACTTCGTCCATACACGCACCTTGATGTCTACACTGCTTGCAGAAAGAGCTCCCAAGGCAATCATCGGAGCCGGGTCTTTCAAGATACGATCATCTGCATCGATGATACGCTGCAAAACCTCTCTTACCTTTTCAAAATCTTCTCCGTATTCTACCCCGAACACCCATTCTGCACGACGGGTTTCCTGCTTGTTATAATTCGTAATGGCATTGCTGCTCAACGAACCGTTAGGTACATAAATAACCTTATTGTCAACTGTAACCAGAATCGTATGGAAAATCTGAATTTCACGTACTGTTCCGCTTGCATTCGGACTTTCTATGTAATCGCCTACCTTAAAAGGCTTGAATACCAAAATAATCAGTCCACCTGCGAAGTTAGAAAGATTTCCAGACAATGCCATACCGATGGCAACACCGGCAGAAGCCAGCAAAGCAGCAAAACTGGTTGTTTCCACACCCAACCGGCTTACAATAGCAAAGGCCAGTATCAGGTTCAGCAGTATACTAACCAGACTCTTCAAGAAAGTCTGAACGCTGATCTCCAGCTTTCTCTTTTCCAGAATACGAGAAAGTAAACGTCCGATCTGCTTAATGATAAAACGTCCGACAATGTAAATGATAATTGCCCCCAACAGGTCTTTCCCAACCTCAATTCCCCAGTCAAGCAATTTAGTCAGCAACTGTTCTACGTCTATATGCTGAGAACCAGCACTAAGGAAAGTTGCGTTCAATAAAGATGATAATAACATACTTGTTTGTTTTTTAATGATAAATTATTTATTCTTCCAGTATACCCTTACCCTGTCGGATAATTTCAGGTACATCTTCACAACAATTTACAACGGTAGAAGGTTCAATTCCTCCTATACCTCCGTCTATTATTAAATCGACGTCCTCACCAAATTTTTCATCTATCAGCTCCGGATCGGTAACATATTCTATATCTTCATTGGGACGTAACGGCAAAGTAGTTGTCAGGATCGGTGCATCGAGCAAATGACAAATCTCACGGATAATGTTATTATCGGGTACACGGATACCTACTTCCTTTCGGTTACGAAATATTTTGGGCAAACGACTGTCGGCATTCAGTACAAACGTAAACGGGCCCGGCAAGTTACGTTTCATCAACTTGAAAGTGGCATTGCTTACCCGTGCATATTCGCTGATATTGCTCAAGTCGTAACAAATAATGGAAAGATTGTTTTTACGCGGATCGATGTTCTTGAACTTACATATCCGCTCGATAGGACGCTCTTTCAGCGCATGACAACCCATAGCATACATGGTATCGGTAGGATAAATAATTATCCCGCCATCATTCAGAATGTCCACAATGTGCTGTAGCACATCGGGATCATTATTTTTGGAGTATAATTTCTGTATCATAGTCGCAAATATAGTGCTTTTTGAAACACAATTGCATCTTTTAATCACGATTATTCATCGCAAGTTTTTCCGATAGTTTACAAATGCACAATGGAATCAGAGAATAACAATACAAATAAAGAAGAACCGCATCGTAACTCCAAAAAGCAGAGTTCGATGCGGCTCTTTTATGTGTTTATACCATAATCTGTATACTATTGGTTTTGACAACACAAGTCTGTCAGAACCCTCTGAAAAACAATCAACGGTCAGCTTTCAAGCGGTCGGCCATAGCCTTAGCCAGTTCCTTAGCCTGACGGAAAGTATCTTCCTTCATGCTTTGCTTCATTTCCACCGGATTGCCGATAACTTCGAATTTCAGTTTTTCAGCATATTCGCCCAATTTCTTGACAGCTGCACTTGCCCATGTAAATGAGCCGAAATATCCCATCACACGATTCTTCATTTCGCGGGCAGCTACCTTGCTCAGCAATGCCTCCATTTCAGGATACAAGTGCATGTTATAAGTAGTACATCCCACAATCAGACCCTTGTACTTGAAGATATCCGACAGAATAAATGAATGATGAGTCTTCGAAACATTGTGCATCACAATATTCTTGATACCCTGAGCGCTCAACTCTTCAGCAATGGTTTCGGCCAGCTCCTCTGTATTGCCATACATGGTACCATAAGCGATAACCACACCTTCCTCACCTTCGTAGCGGCTCATCTTATCGTACATATCGATCACCTGAGGAATCTTTTCCTCCCATACCGGTCCGTGAGTAGGACAAATCATCTTGATAGGCAGACCACCACATTTCTGCAATGCTCTCTGCACCGGATTGCCGAACTTACCTACGATATTGGCATAGTAACGGCGCATTTCATTCCAGTAAATATCGGTATTGATATTCTTATCGATACAGCCACCATTCAGTGCACCAAAGCATCCGAAAGCGTCACCCGAGAACAAGATACCATCCGTTTCGTCGAAAGTAACCATTGTTTCAGGCCAGTGTACCATCGGAACCAAATAGAAACGCAGGTTATGATGTCCCAGTTTCAGGAAGTCGCCGTCACCTACCACGTAACGATCACCCCCCACACCGTAATAACCTTCCACCATATCGAATGTCTTCTTGTTTCCTACCAATACAATGTCAGGATAATACTGCTTAATGAGTGCGATAGAACCAGAATGATCGGGTTCCATGTGATTAATAATCAAATAATTGATCTTACGATCGCCGATAACGGCACGAATCTTCTTCAAATACACCTCGAAAAAGGCTACATCCACCGTATCTACCAGTGCCACCATTTCATCGTCGGCAATCAGGTATGAGTTATAAGATACTCCATAAGGTAACGGCCAAAGGTTTTCGAACAACGCTTTCGAACGGTCGTTCACACCCACATAATGTACTTTTCCTTTAATTTCCATTTTTGTTATCCGAATTAGTTATATACTATATATTTTTTACTTCAATTGTTTTCCCTGCCATGCGTCCCGCTCTTCCATCCTGCGCTTCAGCCGGGCCGTAAACTCGTGATTCTTCAGTCCCCAGTCGGGCGCAATCAGCAATTCCTTCGGCGACTGCGACACGAACCGCTCCAAAACCAGATCTGCCCGAAGATGTTCGATATAATCGATGACTAAATCAATGTACTCATCGACTGCATACAGATGAAATGCTTCGGGATGTAATGCGAATTCGTGTGCCATACGTGTCCCCTTTATCAACTGCAACTGATGCATCTTCAGGGTTGTCAGCGGCAACTGCGACAAGGTTTCGGCCTGCTGAATCAGCTTTTCGGAATCTTCTCCCGGAAGTCCCAATATCACATGACCTCCTGTCAGGATACCTCTTCCAGCTGTCCGCCGCACAGCATCTTCAGTACAAGCAAATGTATGTCCCCGGTTAATCCTTGCCAGCGTTGCATCGTCGGTACTTTCTATGCCATACTCCACCAGCAAAAACGTCTGCCGGTTCAGTTCTTCCAGATAATCCAGCAGCGTATCGGGCATACAGTCCGGACGGGTACCGATGACGAGTCCAACCACATCTTCTACCGCCAGTACCTCTTCGTACATCCGCTTCAGCTGTTCCAGTTCTCCGTACGTATTGGTATACGCCTGAAAATAGGCCAGATACTTCATCTGCGGATATTTACGGGCAAAAAATTGTTTGCCTTCCTCCAGCTGGACACTGACTGTTTTCTCCGTACGGCAATATTCGGGATTAAACGTCTGATTGTTACAATACGTACATCCGCCATAGCCTTTCGAGCCATCCCGGTTGGGACAGGTAAAACCTGCGTTGACCGACAGTTTCTGTACCTTAAAGGGAAACTTCCGCGTCAAAAAGCCAGCGAAGTCATTATATCGTAACTCTTTATCCATTTGCTCATTATTTGCGGATGCAAAGATAACGGTTTCCAGCGAACTAACAAAAAATGTCCCTCGACACATACTAAAAATTAGTTGTCGAGGGACATTCTATCTATCCGATTTCTTAATTATTCCGTTTTATACAAGTCGTCCAGAAAGACATCCAGGTACGCGCCTCTCATATTCGTTTTATAAAACCGCCCTTCTTTATCCAGAATCAGACACATCGGGATAGCCTGAATGTTATAAGTTTTGGCACCTTCGCCGTAAATGCCTCCATCCAGCCGTCCTTGCGTCCAGCTCATGTTTTCTTCCTTCATGGCCTTTTGCCATTCCTTTTCCTTCTCATCGAGCGAAATGCTTACAATGGCGAAATCCTTGTACTTATCGTGTATTTTGCGCAAATGAGGTATTTCTCCACGGCAAGGACCACACCAGCTGGCCCAGAATTCCAGCATGACATATTCATTTTCTGGAATCATCGAAGACAGCTTGACAGTCTTGCCATTACGGTCGATGACATCAATATCCTTGTATTTCTGTCCTACTGCCAGCGGACGCGCTGCCGATGCAGCCTGTTCAAAAAGCTTCAACTCAGGAGTTCCAGCCCAATACTTCTCAAACAAAGCCTGTAACTGGTCAATCTCGGTTACATCCGGCAAATATTCCATGCCTGAAAGATAATACATCGCCTGATCCATGGCAACCGGAGAGTCGGCATGGTCTTTGATGAACTGCAACTGGAAAGCCAGCAACTTATCTTTCCACTTCATTTCTTCACGAGCTATGTCCATTCCGATGGCAGCCACTTCCTTTCCTTCCGATTCAGGAACCAAGTATTCATCCGCATAACGTTCTGCAAGCACATTCAAAGTATCAGAATATGTCTTCATTTCCTGATTCATCTTCGTGAACAGATCGTGTACAGAAGACCCCGTTATCTGCGGAGATTCATTCTTACGGTCGGGTGCATAATAGAATCCGGGTAATGTTGCGACATCCCCTTTGTACGTGATATCCGAATTTTCCAGATACAGCATCGTACGGAACATCTTATTCTGATAATCAGGTTCCTCACCCGGTTTATTCAGATCAATCACGACATAATACAAACCCGGACGTTCTACTTTTCCAGAGAAAGTAAAACTTCCATTTTCTACCATCGTACTGTCGACAACAGTCGGCTCTGCCTGATATTCCGAACGCTCCAGATAAGCTTTACCCGAAGCAGCATCTCCGGTCAGCGTGCCTTCTATTGTATACCCGTCTGTCTTTGTATGGCAGGAAGCCAACAGGCCCGCCACCATGCCTACTAAAAAAATTTTCTTCATAACTATGTATTTTCATTTAAGGGTTTTGGACTAACAAATCATTTCCTGCAATAGCAGCACGAGGTATGGGAAGAATCAATTTCGTCCATGCGCTGACATATCCCATGGCTACCCAATCCACTCCGTCGAGCTTATTATAGCGGACCATATCGAACCAGTCTTCGAAGTTCTCGCCGAACAGCTCCAGATACTTCTGATAGAAGACAGCCATAAGCATATCCTTGTCAGCAATCTTATCCACAAAATCGGCAGCAAATCCTGCACGATCGGTTATCGGACGAAGCGCTTCACGGGCAGCTCCCAAATCAGGAGTCGTCTTACGGACGGCAGCCTCAGCCTTTACCAGATACATTTCCGACAAACGAAGCATATACAAAGAATTGCCCGGTACCTTATCGACGTTATCATCCATCTGATACTTGTTCATCCGATAAGATGAGACCATGTGTTCAGCATCAAATGCCCATTTGTAACGAGTATCTTCCGGATAGAGAGCAGCTATTTTCTTCAGCGTGCTGCCTGCTCCGGCACTCCAGTCGTAGCGGTATCCTGCCACGGTTTGCTGGGTATTCATCGTATACGGATAGAACAGCAAGTCCGTACTCTGGAAGCTGCTGAAGATATCTCCATATACAGGTTCCAGAACAATACCCTGATCTTTACATTTGGTTATCACCTCGTCTGATGTCTGGTAAGCCATATCGAAATCACCCATCGACAACAAGACTTTGGCTTTCAGCGCCTCGGCCGACAATCCGTTGCCATAATACATGGCATGCGTACCGGAAGAAGTCAGTTTCACCGGCAACGTTTCAGCTTCGGTCAGGTCGTTCAAGATAGCAGTATAACACTCACGGACCGTAGAACGCTTCTTGGACACATTATCGCGCACCGGTTCATCGTTCAGCACGATGCCGTACTGAGAATCCAGATTCCAGAATTCTCCATACAGACGCAGCAGCATAAAGTTGGCCATGGCACGATTGAACTTTGCTTCCTTCTGATAATTCAGGTTATCTTCGGCCGAAAGTCCCTTTACGTCCTTATCCAAAGCCTTCAAAACAGAGTTTGCCTGATTGATAATATAATACAGGTAGATATATGTTTCCTCTACAATCACGTTATTATCTTGTATATCTCCGTTCATAAAGCTTCTCGCTCCACTCACGGTAGAGCTCTGCAAAACTCCAGTACGCAGGAACATTGCGTTATAAATAGAACTCTTCGACCGCCATCCATCATAGATACCATTCACGGCAATGGCTGCCGACCGTGCATCGGTAATTACAGTTTCATCATCCAGAACGTTTTCGGGATGAATATCGTCTATCGGTCCCAGCAGGCTGCACGAAGCGAATGTAAACGAAAACATACCTGCCATCAAACAGTATTTTATATATTTTTTCATAACCAGTCCTTTTTAGAATTGCAGTTTAACACCCAGTGAGAATGAACGGCTCAACGGATACGGGTCACTGTTCGTTCCCATACTCGTGATACCGGTAGAAACCGTTTCCGGATCGAGTCCCGGCCATTTAGTCACCGTAAACAAGTTGGTAGCCGTTACAAACACAGAAGCATTGCTTAAATAGCATTTATTGATCCACTCTTTCGGGAGTGAATACGAAAATGTAACATTCTTCATTCTCAGATAAGATGTATCGAATACGAAACGGTCGTTTACCTGATAATTATAGCTCATCGAACCTGCTACCAGACGGGCATATTTCGCATCCGTACGTTCCGGTGTCCAGGTATTTCCGTAGAGTTCGCGACCAACGCTCTGTCCCAGCACGCCACTCATTTCCTCTCCTAAATTACTGTATACCGCCTGACCTCCATAAGAGAATTGCATCAGGAACGACAGCGAGAAATTCTTGTACGTAAACGTATTGGTCCATCCACCGAAGAATTTCGCTTCGGGAGTAGCAATCACGTCCCGGTCATCGGATGTGATGACACCATTACCATCGATATCCTTCATCAGGAAATCTCCGACTCCGGTACCCGACTGATATTCAGCGTATCCGTTCTCCATTGCCTTGGCGTTCAACTGATTCACTTCATCCATGTTCTGTACGATATGGTCGACTACATATCCTTTTACCGTACCAGCCGGACGACCTACAATAAAGGCATCCTGCATGTATGAATTGATCTGAGCATTGTTCAATGACTCGATGCGGTTCCGGTTGACCGAAATATTCAAATCCGAACTCCATGAGAAATTCTTTCCGCGTACCGGATAACCTCCGATGGCAACTTCTACACCACGGTTCGATACATCGATGATATTGTCATAATAACTTGTCATACCCGACTCCAGTACATGAGGAGCAGGTGCCAGTGCACCGTTGGTATAACGGTAATAGGCATCCAAGCTTCCGTACAGGCGATCGTCGAAGAAAGAAAAGTCCAGACCGAAATTCACTTCGTTTGTCTTTTCCCAGTGAATACCCCGGTTAGGCAGCAAGTCCTGCAACTTGACCGAAGAGTTTTCGCCATACTGGCTGGATGTATAGAACTGACGGAACGAGAAGTCGGATACGTTGGTAGAACCAGTCTGTCCCCAGCTTAAACGCATTTTCAGATTATTTACCCACGGAGCCTTTTCCATGAATGCTTCACGACTGATGACCCATCCGGTAGAAACAGCCGGGAAAACACCCCACTGATTGCCCGGTCCGAACTTCGAAGAAGCATCGGCACGCATACTTACTTCCAGCAAGTAACGAGAGTCATAATCGTACGACAATCGGCCGTAAATAGAGTTCAGTCCACTTTTCACGACATAATCCGAATACATCAGGACAGACTGTGCCGAACCTACATTATCCAGGTTATCATCGTTCGGGAAACCTTGATACATATTCGTACCGCCGGTACTGCGTGTACGGTCGGCTCCATAACCCGCCATGGCACCAAACAAATGCTTACCTGTATGGTAATTATAATCCAGACGGAAATTGATGGATGTACTTACATACTTCGACCGTGCAGTCGTAAGCTGTGCATAGTAAGGACTGCCCACCCAGATTTCCTGCAAATAGCTTGGCGAGAAATAACTGTTGTCGTAATTATAAGAAGCCAAGGTAAAATCGGAATGAAACTTCAGGTTACGCAGCAGCTCGACATCCACATAAACATTACCCATAAACTGGTCGCTCTCATATTCAGCCTTACGGTTCAGCAAGGCAACCGGATTAGGTCCGCTTACACTGCCGGCAGGTGTGAAATAAACTGCACTTTTATCCAGACGAGTATAGTCGCCGTTTTCATCGTAAATCGGCAGGTCCGGACGAACCAGCCAGGGGTGTGTATCGGGCATCATGATGCTTTCCTGACTGGGGCTGGTACGCTTGGAGTATGAATAGCTCAGCAATGCTCCCATACGCATACGCTTGGTTATCTCCGTATTGACAGACAAACGTCCGCTATATGTTCCCAGATTATCATTCTTATACAATCCTTCCTGATCGATGGCATTGAACGCAAACGAATAGTCCGTCTTTTCGGAACCGCCTCGTACAGACACATTATACTGGTTGGTTATGGCATTTTTATTTCTTGTCTCGTCCTCCCAGTTAATGTTCTCCTTGCCAAACGCACTTTCGTTCAACCCCAAAAACTTTGTATACATCAACGTATTCCAGTCGACGTCAAAGTTTCCGTAAGCCATCAGCATCGTCGGGTCGTACATCATACTGTATTGCGTAGTCATGGTAAAATTCGCCATGTCATAATTGTACGCATCCATCGTATTCCGCAGAATCTCTTCCTGCAACGAGCGGAACTCCTGATTGTTCAGCGGCTTGAACATCTTTACCGGATTGGCAATGCTCAGCGTATATCCGGCTTCTACCGTTGCCTTCTCTCCCTTCCGTCCGTTTTTGGTCGTAACGATAATAACACCATTCGCACCACGAGAACCGTAGATAGCCGTAGCAGAAGCATCCTTCAGTACGTCGATACTCTCGATATCGTTCGGTGCAATATTCACCAGCGGATTCAGCGCATTACTGTCCACAAACATCGGAACTCCGTCTATTACATAAAGCGGAGCATTGTTTGCCGTCAGCGAAGTAGCGATAGGATACGGCGAGGTAATACCACGTACGTTGACCGTCATCGTAGCTCCCGGCTCACCACTGTTCTGAGTTACCAATACACCCTTTATCGTTCCGCCCAACATATCCTGAACAGTAGAAGAAGTCTTCGACAATTTATTCAGGTCTTCTTTCTTGACAGACGAAATAGAACTGGTAAGACTCTTGCGGTTCTTGCTACCATATCCGATGACAACAACATCATCCAATACCTGATTATCCGATTTCAGAACAACGTTCAGTGTTTTCTGTCCCGTATACTCCACATCGACCGACTTCAAGCCGATAAAAGAAAAACGCAAGACAGCCTTCTTCCGCGATAGCGAAAGTGAATAGACTCCATCCATATCGGTTACTGTACCATCTGTAGTTCCTACTACCATAACCGAAGCTCCTGGTACAGAAAATCCGTTTTCATCAAGAACCGTTCCGGTAACGACATTTTTCTGTTGATTTGCCTGCTGCACGACTTCCTTTTCCCAGCCAGGAGCCTCCGCGGCAAAAGCAGACTCCGCATGCAAAGTTCCTGCACTCAGCACGGCCAAAAGATTTACCAACTTACAACAATTCATATTTTTTACATTTTAGACTTTCAGGAACAAGTTTATTTTTTGTGTGATTTGCAAATATAAAATATATTTAACGCATTAACAACCTTTTTTCTGCATATTTTTCACATAGATGTAAAACAATTCATTTTGCTGACACTTTGCAATCTTATAATTCGTAACAAAAAGATATTCTCCAGACTCTGTTTCCGGTAATCTGAAACAAGAGCGGAAAATAACTTCGGCACGTATGTACAAAGACCTCATCACGTTCGTGACGAGATATTATCACATACGTGATGAGATCTTTGCACGAACGTAACGAGGTAAAAGCTATCGAAATTCTCTTCATTTTTCAGCTTTTAATTTAGACCGAACACCCCGAAATTGGTAAGTTCTCATTATTTTTGCACTCGAAAAAACTATAGAGATCCATGGCAGGCATTTATCTTCATATTCCTTTTTGCAAACGTCGCTGTATCTACTGCGACTTCTACTCAACGACACAAAGCGAGAAAAAAAACGCTTATGTCGCCGCACTTTGCCGTGAACTGGATCAGAGAAAGGATTATTTGCAAGGAGAAAGGATTGAAACAATCTACCTGGGAGGAGGTACGCCGTCGCAACTCGAAGACAAAGACTTTGAACAGATTTTCCAGACACTCCACCGTTTGTACGATATTTCCCCGGAGGCAGAAATCACCATCGAAGCCAATCCCGATGACCTGACAGACGAATACGTGAACATGCTGCGCACCTTTCCGTTCAACCGCCTGAGCATGGGTATCCAGACATTTCAGGAAAATATTCTGCGTCTACTTCACAGACGGCACACGGCACAGCAAGCTGTCGAGGCCTTCGAACGCTGCCGGAAAGCCGGATTCACCAATATCAGTATCGACCTGATGTATGGATTGCCGGGAGAAACGCTGCAAACATGGGAGGCAGACTTACGGCAGGCTGTCAGCATGAAACCGGAACACATATCGGCCTATCACCTGATTTACGAGGAAGGTACCGTTCTCTGGAAACTGCGTGAGCAGCATCGGGTGGAAGAAGCAGATGAGGATTTGAGTGTTTCGCTCTTTACTCAGCTTATCCACAAGCTAAAAGACTACGGGTACCAGCATTACGAGATTTCCAACTTCTGCCTGCCGGGAATGTACTCCCGCCATAATTCGAGTTACTGGACCGGGAAGAAATATCTGGGATGCGGACCTTCGGCTCATTCGTACAACGGAATCTCCCGACAATGGAATGTTTCTTCACTGGATCACTATATTGAACAAGTAAACAACGGAGAAACGTATTTTGAGGTAGAAGAGCTTGATTTATATACCCGCTACAACGATTTTGTCATTACAACCATCCGTACCATGTGGGGTATGCAGCTCGATGTACTGAAAGAGCAGTTCGGTACCAAACTGTACAACTACTGCCTTCGCATGGCACAGCCACATTTGTCGCAAGGCACACTGGAACTTAGCAACGGCGTATTGAAACTTACAGAAAAAGGAGTATTTATTTCCGACGGCATCATGAGTGACATGCTTTGGGTAGATTAAATACCAACCTACAAACAACATCTATTCTACAATTCTCTCCATCTATTTCATTCACTTTTTTCCTCTTTGCGAGGTCCTACGACTCCGTTCTGGTGATATAATAAAATTATTCATAGGCAACCAGAACTCAATATTAACTTTTTCACAATAAATACAGATATTTTCATAATAAACATAGAAATTCCTTAAACGAAAGCAGATAAATGACACCTATTATTAACTATATTTTATAATAAAGATATAATATATAGTTAGAAATCTAATCTCATTATATTAGCTATACCACAAAACAAAAAACATATAGATACTATAAAATACATTTTTAAAACAAATTTCTTGTTTTATTTGGTTTTATAAATCAAAAATACATATATTTGCAGCAAAGATTGTTGCAATAGTATTTTATTTTAAATTAACAAACACGCGTAATATAAAACGCATAAAACAGTTTTCATTATGAGAAAGGTAATTCCCTTAGGTATTGGTTTAGCTTTATGCTCAACTTTAGCCATGGCACAGACTCCTTTTAAAGGAAAAGTTTTGGATGAGAATGGTGAACCAGTAATTGGTGCCTCGATCCTCGTGGTTGGAACCAACAGAGGAACCATTACAGATGTCGATGGTAGCTTTACATTAACAGCCCCAGAAGGTTCCGGACAAATCAAAGTGTCATACGTTGGTATGGTTTCCCAAATAGTAGGAATCAAACCTAATTTAAAAATCACGTTGAAATCGGACAGCCAAAATCTGGACGAAGTTGTAGTCATTGCCTATGGTACTACCTCTTCCAAAAACTTGACAGGCGCTGTTTCATCGGTAAGAGGAGAAGCTATCAAGAATTTGCCTGGCCCTTCGGTCGACGAAATGCTATAAGGACGTGCCTCAGGTGTAATGATTTCCTCACCTTCCGGATCTGTTGGTGTATCTCCTGTCATCAATATCCGTGGTGTTTCCTCCATTTCAAACAGTACAACCCCATTGTATGTAGTCGATGGTATGATTATATCGATGGATGGAACATCAAGCACTCGTCAGAACCCTCTGGCCGATATCAACTCTGCCGACATTAAATCGATTGAGATTTTAAAAGATGCGGCTGCAACAGCCCTTTACGGTTCACGAGCAGCCAACGGTGTCATCATGATTACGACCAACTCCGGTCAAAAAGGAAAAGCAAAAATTTCCTACAACGGTAGCTATACAGTCACGACGCCGACCAACATGATCGAGGCAATGAACGCAGAACAATACGTCGAATTAAAGAATCTCGCAGTTTCCAATACGGCTTCTCGTCAAAGCGACAAAGGATTCTACGACAAATATGCCTATGGATTAATGTACGACAGCAACGGAGATGTAGTCAGCACCGATTGGAGTGACTTGCTTTTCCAGACAGGAAGTATCATGAACCACGATTTAAATGTATCGGGAGGTAATGATACCGCAAACTACTATATTAGTACGGGCATTATGAACCAAGACGGTATTACAGTGGGCGATGAATTCAAACGTTATTCATTCAAAGCCAACACCAACTTCAATCCGACCGACTGGCTGAGTGGAGGATTCAACGGCAGTTACTCAAATACCCAGCAAAAGAACGTCGACTCCGGTTATGGTACAGGAGCCTACTCTATCAACGGTTTCTCACGTATGGCAGCTATCTTGCCTCCAAACATTCCGGCATACAACGAAGACGGTACTCCTTATATGGATAATGGAAACTACCTTGGCTACGGAAACAACAAAATCGGTTGTACTTACTACAACCCGATGTCTTATATAGACGAACAGGCCAGCCGCATGGAGAACAACCGTGTCATCGCCAGTGGCTTTCTGGATTTACATCCGATCAAAGGATTGAATATCCGTTCACAATACGGAGTTGACTGGTTCATTACCAACTCAACAACGATGTATTCACCAAACGGTGGTGGTGGTTACGCCTCAGGGGGAAACCTTTACGCCTATGCAACAACCCGCAAGACCTGGACATGGACCAACACAGCTAATTATCAGTTCGATTTGGCCAAAAATCATCACTTCGCTGCCACAATTGGTATGGAGGCACAGGAAATGCAGTACAAACGCCGCTACTACGATGCCTCAACTCTTGCTGATAAAGAAATGATTTTCGAGGAAGCTCCTTATCTGACTTATTCGAGTGATGCCTCAACCAACAAACGTGAAGAACGGTCTATGATTTCTTATCTTGGTCGTCTTTCTTACAACTGGAATTATCGCTATTATCTGGAAGGAAGCTTCCGTCGGGACGGTCTTTCTGCCTTAGGCAATAAATGGGGTAACTTTTGGGGAGTTTCAGCGTCATGGCGTATTTCTGACGAAAACTTCTTCAAGCCTCTACAGAGTGCCATCTCCGACTTACGTCTGAAGGCCAGCTATGGTATCGTTGGTAATACCAATGTAGATGCTTATGCTTCCTTGTCAACTTACAGCTCGACTTACTATAACGGTGTAGGTGCTTATTATCCGACTTCCATCGCAGATGCAAATCTGGGCTGGGAACAGACAGCGAAGACAGATATCGGTATTACCGGACAAATAGCCAACCGATTCAATTTTGAAGTTACATACTTCCGGTCAAAATCAAAGAACCTGATTCTAAACTCCAGTCAGGCCTACTCAACCGGTATTCCAGATTTCGCTATTACCACCAACCTTGGTAAAGCTCAGAATCAGGGTCTGGAGTTCTCGCTGGGTGGCAACATCTTGCACATCAATGGATTCTCCTGGGATAGTAGTGTAAACTTTACCTTTGTAAAGAATAAAGTACTCGAATTGGAAAGTGATATCATAGAAGACGGTACAGGAGCCAACAACATCACGACAGAAGGTTTGTCTATGGCACAACTCTATGTTTATCCAACGGCAGGCGTTGATCCGGAAACAGGACGTCGTGTCGTATTGCTCGACGATGCGAACGGCAATGCTACCCGTGAGGCTTTACTGGTTTACACTTATGGACAAGGAGCATCAGTTTATGACCGGACCACAGGTGAAGCATTGGATATTGACGACTGGAACCCACATATCATGGGTAATACCAAACCGACGTACTATGGTGGATGGACAAACAACTTTAGCTGGAAAGGCTGGGATGCCACACTCTTCTTCCAGTTTTCCGGTGGCAACAAAATTTATAACGGTATGAAAGCAACCATGTCGGATATGCGTTTCTGGAATAACTCTACCGATGTTTATAAAACAATCTGGAGACAGCCGGGAGATGTATCCGATTACGCAAAACCGGAAGTGAATGATAACTATTCGAACGGTTCGGCTAATCCTATCAGCGACTTTATCGAGAATGGTGATTACCTCCGTTTGAAAAACCTTGTGATTGGCTATACTTTCAATACAAAGAACTGGTCTAAAAAAATCGGTATCTCTCAGCTCCGTCTTTATGCTACAGCAACAAACCTGTTCTGCATAACAGGATATAGCGGTATGGACCCAGAAATCAACTCTCGTGCTGATAGCTCGAATACCATTTCCGGAATCGATAAAAATACGGCTCCATTGACAAGAACCTATTCTTTTGGTGTTAACTTATCATTCTAAAAATTTAATGTTCCAACAATATGAAAAAATATATCTACTATATAGCAGCAGCGGTTACAATGGGCTTTGCAACCGCGTGCAGCGAGGACTTTATCAATAAGACCCCCGATCTAAAAGTTACAGAAGCATCCATCTTTGGAAGTGCCACACGACTTGAAGCAGCAGTGGAAGGAGTATATACAGCTCTGAAAGGCAGCGATGACGTAAGTGATGGTTATTTTCTGGGAGGCTTTGCTACATTAGCCGGCGATAACCGTTCGGATGATATGATTAATTATGGAAACAACGGTTATACCATGCGTGATACTTACAGCCATGCGGTAAATGCATCAAGTATCGAAAACGATGCCTTATTCCGTAACGCATATCTGGCCATTAATTATGCAAACACGATTATCGATGGTATCGAGAAGACTTATGCGAATTCGTTACCGTGCGATGCAGAAACAGCCCGCCGCTATGTTCAGGAATGTAAATTTGTCCGGGCAATTTCCTATTATTACCTGAGCCAGCTATATGGCTTGCCCTATAAAACCGATCCCAATGCATCGAATGTGCCTTTAAGAATCGAAGCTGTGACGGGTGCAGGACACAATGCATGTCCGGCATCGACTATTTCGGAAGTATTCAAACAGATACTGGCCGACACCGAAGAGATTGACGCATTGCCTGCGAACTATGAATCGAGTGGTTTTTCGTCAACCAAAGCATCACAGGCATCGGCACATGCTCTCCGAATGCGAGTATATATGTGTATGGAGAATTGGGATGCCGCCATTGCTGAAGGAGATGCCATCACTGGATTTTCATTGATTTCTTCAATCGCTACCATGTTCGACGCACCTTATGCACTGACAGCTGAAAACATTTTCTCAATCCCGATGAGTGAAAGTGATAAATCGAACAGCCAGACCCATCCGGTTGGATATTTTTATCATGAAGCAGGACAGATTACCGTTGTCAACAACATCAATGGCATTGCAACCACTTATGGTATCAAAGGTGACGCTCGTACAAACTTTCTCTATACAGATGAACGAGGCTATATGTATTGTGAAAAATACAACGAACGCTCTACCCAATATGAGTGGATTCCGGTATTCCGTTATGCAGAAATTTTGCTGAACCTTGCAGAATGCTACTACAACAAAGACAATGAACCAATGGCCCTAAAATATGTAAAAGAGGTTCGTACCCGCTCAATTCCGGCAGATCAGGATCCTCTTGTAACGTATACAGAAACAGGTGAAGCACTTTGGACGGTCATCGACAATGAACGTCGTTGGGAATTCATGGCAGAAGGGCTTCGTGGTTATGATATTTCACGAAGAGCAGAAAACTACCGTCACCCACAAACAGATGGAAGCTGGACTGTCGTTGCTACTCCATCCGATAAAACAACTTATTGCTGGTCGTTCCCGCTTTATGAAACAACCGTCAATACAGCCTTAAGCGAATAGGATATCCTATCAAAAACATAAAAAGCCAACTAATTCATAGTGCAAATCATGAATTAGTTGGCTTTTTTGTATTCCCAAAAGTCTACATGCAAATTATGTTTGGCTATCTATGTAATAAGTCATTCACTTAACTGACATCGTTTAATGAAAGCAACCATACATCAACAATTTCATCCTTCTTTTATAGTGGACAAAAAATTCCACCCTATTCCTCACGAACAGGGTGGAACAAAAAAATATGAATATGTTGCGAAAAAAATTAATTGCCTGTTCCTCCACCCAGCGCATGATAAAGGCTGATAACACCTTGTATTTCCGAATTTCTATCGGAAACCATTGTCAGACGAGAAGACAAGAGTGACTGTTGCGCTGTCAGCACTTCCAGGTAATTGGTCGTGCCATGTTCCATCAGTAAACGGGTATCGTGAACGGCAACCGACAGATGTTCAACCTGCTGTTCATCAAGCACAACCTTATGCCGGGCGTTTTGCCATTGGTTCAAAGCATTGTTCACTTCTCCGCCCGCATCGAGAAGCGTTTGCTGGAATTGCAGCAATGCTTCTTCCCGCTGTGCTTTCGATATTTTCAGATTAGCAATGTTTTTACCCCGGTTGAAGATAGGTTGTACAAGCGAACCGATAGCCTGAAACAACCAGTTACCGGGATTGGAAACAACAGCTCCAGCACTGTTTGTCCAGCCGGCTGAGCCGCTCAAGGTGATACTCGGATAGAAATTCGATCTTGCCTGATTGACTCCGTAAAAGGCCTGTTTCAACTCGGCTTCTGCCTGCATGACATCGGGACGGCGTGACAGCAATTCCAGCGGTATGCCCACCGAAAGTTTCTGCGGGAAACGCTGACAATCGAGTGAACTGCGTTCTATATGCTGAGAAGACCATGCCAGCAGCGAACAAAGTGTATTCTCCATTTCCACTGTCTGCTGCTTCAAATCGAGCAAGGAGGCCTCTGCTCCCAAACGGGAAGCTTCTGCCTGACTGACTGCCGCACGGTCTGCCTGACCTGATTTCATCAGTACGCGCAAGCTGTGAATATATTCTTTCCAGTTTGTTATCGTTTCGGATGTAATAGCAATCTGCTCATCCAGCATCAACAACGTATAATAGCTTTCGGCTACCGTAGCAATCAGCTGAGTCTGTACAGCCTGCCGGTAAGCAACACTCTGCTCCAGTGCAGCCTGCTCACTGCGCTTGGCATTGGTCAGCTTGCCAAACAAATCGATTTCCCAGCTTGCCGAACCTCCAAGAGTATACGTCTTGCTGGTTTGTCCACCCTTTACCTTACTTAAAGAGCCTTCCGGATCGAGCTGTACGGAAGGCAAATAAGCCAACCGTGCCGATGTCAGCGAAGCCTGAGCCTCCTCTACTTTCAATCTCGCCACATTCAAGTCCGTATTGGCCTCCAGTGACCGGGTTAATAGCCGCCTGAGCGATAGTCATTCCTTGCTTACGACGGGTAGAAGCATATTCCGTCAACAAAATAGCCGTCTTAGAAAGCAGACCGATCAACATGATCAATCCTGTCTGCATGTAGATATTGTTGTCCAGCCCGAAGCATTTGGCAAAGAGAAAACTTCCCATTAACCCGAACGGAACAGACAGGATAACTGCCAACGGAATAAACAGACTCTCGTACAAAGCGCACAGAATCAGGTAAACGAACAAGACACAAATGATGAAAATAATGGTCGTATTGCTCGAACTCTGATCCTCTTCACGTGTAATACCACCGAATTCATAACCATATCCGGTAGGAAGTGTCTGTGCAGCAACCTCCTCAATCGCCCGAATAGCATCTCCCGTACTGTATCCGTCGGCCGGCATTCCGTTCACCGGAATAGACGTATACATATTGAAACGTGTCAGCGTTTCGGCTCCATACACTTTGGTCAGTGTAACAAACTGCCCTACAGGTGCCATCTCTCCGCTACCTGTACGTACAAACATGTTGTTCAATGACTCTGTATCCAGACGGTAATTCTTGTCGGCCTGAATCATGACACGGTAAAGTTTCGAGAAGCGGTTCAGGTTGGAAGAATAGTTACCGCCAATGAAACCCGAAAGTACACTCAACACATCGGAAACCTTGATGTCGGCCCGCTTGCATTTTGCCGCATCTACTTCTACCATGTACTGCGGGAACTTGGTATCGAAAGTGGTATAAGCCATCGATATTTCAGGACGCTGGTTTAAAGCCGCGATAAAATTCTGACAATATTTCTGCAAGGTATTCACATCCCCTCCGGCACGGTCCTGTACATAAAGTTCGAAGCCGCTACCCATACCATATCCGGGAATGGTAGGCTGTGCAAAAGCAAAGAGCTTAGCCGACTTTATATCTGCCGTACGTGCATAAATCTGAGCCAGCACAGCATTGATATCATCTTCCGGATTGGTACGTTCGTCCCAATGCTTCAGCTTGATAATCAGCATACCTCCCGAGGCGGCTTGTCCTCCCATCATACTATATCCGCTCACATTACTGTAAAGCTTAACTTGAGGAATTTCCCGGATACGCTCATCTATCTGCTCCATCGCCTTTTTCGTCTGGGCAAGACTACTTCCCGGAGGGGTAGTTACATTCACAAACACAGTACCCATATCCTCATCAGGTACCAGTCCCGTCTTCGTCGTACGAAGAAAGAACACCAGCAATACACAAGCTGCGACCAACGCGATCCATGCCAGCCATCGACGATGCAGGAAAAACGAAACTCCATTTTTGTATTTCAACACCAGGCGGTTGAAAGAGGCTTCGAAAGCATGATGAAAACGACTTGAAAAACTCAGTTTTTTCCCCGTCTGCTTATCCATGTGCGGTGTCATGATCAGAGCACACAAAGCAGGACTCAGTGTCAGGGCATTGATGGCAGATATACCGACAGCCACCGCCATGGTAAGTCCGAACTGGGTATAGAAAATACCACTGGTTCCTCCCATGAAAGAGGTAGGAATGAACACGGCCATAAAAACCAGCGAAGTAGTCACGATAGCTGCTGAAATGCCGTCCATCGCTGCCAGAGTTGCCTTGTAAGGTGAACGATACCCTTCATCGAACTTTGCCTGCACCGCTTCTACCACGACGATAGCATCATCGACCACCGTACCGATGACCAGTACCAGCGCAAAAAGCGTAAGCAAGTTCAAGCTGAATCCGGCTACATAGAGAAAGGCGAATGTACCCACCAAGGACACGATGATAGACACCGACGGAATAATGGTAGAACGAACACTTTGCAAGAAGAAATAAACAACCAGAATCACCAAGATGATGGCCTCTATAAGCGTCTTTACCACTTCGTGGATAGAAGCATCAAGAAAGTCTTTCGTACTCATCAAGTCAGTAAGTACCAGACCTTTCGGCAGATCCTTCGAAATTTCCTCTACCAGTTTATCTACTTCTTTCACTATTTCATTGGCATTCGATCCGGCTGTCTGGGCAATCATACAGGTAGCTCCCGGATGTCCTGCTATCTGACTGTTATAGCTGTAAGTCTGTGCTCCCAGTTCAATCCGTGCAATATCTTTCAGGCGAAGTACCTCGCCCGACGGAAGTGCCTTGATTACCATGTTGCCAAACTCCTCTTCCGTTTCATAACGTCCGCGATACTTCAATGTGTATTGGAAAGTGTTTTCTGAATCTTCGCCCAAGGTTCCGGTAGCCGCCTCGATATTCTGTTCATCCAGCAGTGAGGTCACATCATTGGGCACCAGTCCATATTGTGCCATGACCTGCGGGTTCATCCAGATACGCATCGCATAATCTCCACCCATCACATTCACGTTACCTACACCGGTGATACGCGACAACCGAGGCTCAACGTTTATCTTAAAATAATTATTGATAAAGTTCTGGTCATAACTATCGTCTTCACTGTAAAGTGCCAGAATCTTGACCATACTGTTCTGACGCTTTTCGACCGTAACACCAACCTTGGTAACTTCGGCAGGCAGAAGTCCTTCAGCTTCCGACACCCTGTTTTTCGTATTGATGGTCGCCATATCCGGATCGGTTCCCTGTGCAAAATAAACGGTAATGGAAGCCGACCCGTTATTGGTAGCAGTAGACGTCATATAAGTCATATTCTCTACACCATTAATCGCTTCCTCCAATGGAGCAATCACACTATTCTGAACCGTTTCCGCGTTAGCTCCGGTATAAGTTGCCGAAACCATAATGGTAGGCGGAGCAATGTCCGGATACTGCTCCATTGGCAAATTAGTCAGTCCAATGATTCCCAGCATCAGGATGAGCACAGAAATCACACACGACAAGATGGGACGGTCTATAAATGTCTTCAGTTTCATAATCCCCTCCTTTCCTTACTCTTTTTCCGGTGAAGCAGCCGTCACCTGCGTATTTTCCTGAATCAGTCCGGCTCCTTCGGCAACAATCGTTTCACCTTGCTGTAAGCCACTTTCTACAACATACTCCGTTCCGTTGTTTTGCGGGAACACTGTAACCTGTGCCGACTCTGCCTTACCCTCTTTATTCACTTTATAGACATATACTTTATCTTGTATCTCGAATGTAGCTTCCTGAGGAATGACAAACACATTTTTTTTCACGTAAGGGAAGATAAGCGTCGCTGTACTTCCATTTCGGAGCATTCTTTCAGGATTCGGGAAAACAGCACGCAGGGTAATCGCTCCCGTTTCCGTATCGGTCGTACCACTGATGGCATCAATTTTTCCCTTATGCCCGTACATTTGTCCGTCACTCAGGCGAAGTTCCACCTCAGGCATTCCTGCCAGAGCTTTATCCATGGTACCATACTGACGGACAAGCGAAAGAATCTGCTGTTCGGTCATGGAAAAATAAACATATATCTCTTCGTCGTCCGAAACCGTCAGCAAGGGAGTAGTAATAGAAGAGTTAACCAATGCTCCGACACGATAGGACGACATGCCAGCCACCCCGTCGACCGGACTTTTGATTACGGTATACGAAAGGTTGTTCCTGGCATTCACCTCTTCGGCTTTTGCCTGTGCCAGCGTAGCTTCTGCCTCCAGCAAGGAGTTGCGCGCCGTCTGACGGTCGAAATCGGAAACAACATGTTCCCGGAATAATTCTTCCTTACTGTCTGCTGTAAGTCGGGCCGTAGCAACGGCAGCTTCCGCACTCTTCACATTTGCCAATGCCGTCTGTAAGGCTGCCTGATAAGGAACCTGATCGATAATGAATAAGGTCTGTCCTTTATGAACCTTAGCTCCTTCATTCACACAAATATCCGTAAGAGTACCACTTACCTGCAGACGTATTTCTACACTTTGCCTACCCTTGATGACTGCCGTATAAGCACTGGTCAGCGTCTGGTCTGTTTTTTCTACTGTTATCAGCTTGTATTCACCTCCTCCTTGCTGTCCTGTCGACTGACTGCATGCTGTAAAAAGCAGTGCCAAAGAGAAAGAAGCGAAACTCATCGGTAAAAACAATCTATTCATTTCCTTTCCTTTTTTAGTTAAATTTCGGCGTAAAGTTAAAAGGCTGTATCAGCAATTTATTTGTCTTAAACCGAAAGATACTTGCCTCAAACCGACGTTTAGGAATTTTTCTGTTTACAAAACATAAAACACGTAAAAGCGCTTTCTACGATGGAAATATATTCCTACATTTATTGCCTACAAAATATTCAACACGATGAAAGAAAACATTATCATTCAATGGATTAACGACAAAGCTATAGCAAACGGACAAGTTGAGGAACTAGCGGCAAACGATAAAATGACCATATTCAAAGCACAAGGAGAAGATGTGCTCCGCTCGAACTTACTGAAAGAATCACATCCAACTTTCCTCTTTGTTTCAAAAGGTAAACTAAATTTTCAGATAAACGGAGATTATATTGAAATCCAAGCTCCGGCACATATCGATTTCATCCTTATCTACCCATGGAAAAAGATAAAAACCAGCAAGGACTTTGAAGGATATTTCGTTACTACGGAGCAAAGTTTCTTTATAAAAGTATCAGAAAGCATCCGTTCCAAGTTTGGAGGGCTCATCTACCAATATGCGCAAAAACCTTTCGTCCCACTCAACGAAGGAACTGTACAACGGATTATTCTCGGTCTGCATTTACTGACGGCTATCATCAAATAACCGGAATATCACTTCCGTTATGAAGTCATGGAAAACATGCTGCGTACGCTTCAGCTCGAAATATGGAATGCTGTTTTCGAAGTGTATAAAAATGAAGTAGTAGACGAGCAACAGCTATGGAGCGATATTCTCTCACACTTCGTGCACTTAGTACGTACAAACTGCCGCCACCATCATGAAGTAAAATGGTATGCCAACCAGTTGTGCGTTTCATCGGATGCACTTTCGGCCAAGACAAGAAGAGTTTATAATAAATCGGCGGGACAAATCATAGATGAATATCTGATCATAGAGGCAAAGGCTTATTTACAAAACCCTAACCAGTCGATACAAAACATTGCAGAGTTACTCTGTTTTTCTGATCAGGCTTCCTTCTGCAAATTTTTTAAAAGATGTTGTGGCATTTCGCCCAGTGAGTTTAAAAAGAAGACAAAAACAGACAACGAAGTGATGAGAGTGAAAGACTAAAAAGCATAAAAAATAAGTGTGCTACCTTAAGGCAGCACACTTATTCTACATATTCTATTGAATTTTATTTAGCCAAACTATAAACGATGTCCATGATTTGCTTACCCAGTTCGTCGGCAGCCTCCATGGTAGCGGCTTCAGAGTATACACGGATAATCGGTTCGGTATTGCTCTTCCGCAGATGAACCCATTTATCAGGAAAATCAATCTTCACACCGTCGATATCGTTTATCTCTTCATTCTTATACATTTCTTTCACTTTAGCCAGAATAGCATCTACATCTGTCTGAGGAGTCAGGTCGATACGGTTCTTTGCAATGAAATAGTTAGGATAAGAAGCACGAAGTTCGGAAACTTTCTTGCCTTCGTGTGCCAGATGACTCAGGAAGAGAGCAATACCTACCAGCGCGTCACGTCCATAGTGTGACTCCGGATAGATTACTCCACCGTTTCCTTCACCGCCAATAACGGCATTTGTTTCTTTCATTTTGGTAACCACATTTACCTCTCCTACAGCAGCTGCGTTGTACTGCATGCTATATTTACGAGTGACATCACGCAAAGCACGTGTAGAACTCAAGTTAGATACGGTATTGCCCGGTGTATGTTTCAGTACATAATCGGCAACGGTCACCAGTGTATATTCCTCACCGTACATGGTTCCATCTTCACAAATCATGGCAAGACGGTCTACATCCGGGTCGACCACAAAAGCCACATCAGCCTTACCTTCTTTCATCAGGTTCATGATATCGCTCAGGTTCTTTTCAAGAGGTTCCGGATTATGCTGGAAATTTCCTGTAGGTTCACAATACAGCTTTTCGACATGCTGTACACCCAGACGCTCAAGCAACTGCGGCAATATGATTCCTCCAACAGAGTTTACACAATCTATTGCTACATGGAAATTAGCACGACGGATTGCTTCTACATCCACCAGTTTCAGTGCCAGTACACTGTCAATATGCTTTTCATTATAGGAATTATCTTCTGTATAAGAACCCAGATGGTCGATGTCTGCATATTCGAACGCTTCTGCTTCAGCAATACGAAGGACTTCCTGACCTTCGGCTGCGTTCAGGAACTCACCGTGTTCATTCAATAACTTCAGTGCGTTCCACTGTTTCGGATTATGGCTTGCAGTCAGAATGATACCACCACATGCGCCTGCCATTGTCACAGCAAGTTCAGTAGTAGGTGTAGAGGCCAGACCGATGTTTATCACGTCGAAGCCCATTCCCATCAAAGTACCACAAACTACATTCTTCACCATTTCACCCGAAATACGGGCATCACGTCCTACAACAATCTTGTTGCTGCCAACCGTCGATGTACGACGAATCAGCGTGGCATAAGCCGAAGTAAACTTTACGATATCCAGCGGATTTAATCCTTCTCCCGCTTTTCCTCCGATAGTACCCCGGATGCCAGATATAGATTTAATCAGTGTCATTATTTACCTAAATTATAAGTTATCTCGTAATAGCAAGGATATACATACTGCGATGCCTGACTGGTTCCCTGTCCGTGTGGTACAATCAGACGTACACGCGCAACTTTTTCAGAAGAGGTGGTACGAGACGGTTTTATATATTTCAACGGGATCAACCATCCAGACGGTACAGAGGTCGTACCATAAATAGAATACATTTGATAACTTTCCGTAAATGCAGCAGAATAAGAAGAACCACTTATCGTCAGTTTATATACTTCCGGATAAAGCATATACTGAGGTAAACTCCAACTGGAATTACCTGTATACATTGGATAAGAAAGTAATTTCATGTTTCCCGAAAGAGTATCACCTGCTGCAAACATCTCATCACGGTTTTGTATTGCTACTTCAATATAACGGGAAGCAATTTCGTAATACCCGTCTGATAATTTGGAAGTACCTTCTCCCGGCTGTACGATATTCATGTAAACACCACTCTCCTCGAACAGCACAAACTGGTTCTCATTTGTGATTGTATCCTGATTGTAAAAATCTCTCTCGCTTATAACCTGATAATCATGATTCAGAATCCATGCATTAATCGCATCGGCTTCGTCCTCTTTCATTTCAGCATAAGTCTTGCCATTATTACAACTCTGCAAACAGCAAGCCACTACACAAACTACCGCAAAAAACAGTTTTATCTTTTTCATTTTCATATTATTTACGCCGCAAAAATAGCAAAATGCTTCATATATTTCAAAACGAGTCAAAGCATTAACAGCCCTTAACACAAGCTTATATTCTCCTTATCAAGACAAGAAACATTACTTCATCAAAGATGCGATATATGCCTTCATCTCTGGCATAACACGTCTTGTTTCCTGATACAATGTATATTGTGCCAATGTACGTACATAATTATGTTCGGCGTATTTTATCTGATAATAGGTATCGCCGTTGATATAATCGGCCAGAAAACGTACCGCCTGCATGTACGGGAACAAGGTTACGGCATAAGGTAACAACTCTATTTCAACTGGTGTCAGAAAACTTCTGGCTGATTCAATATATCCTTTGGCAAAAGCCTGAAAAATATCGAATCTGAAATGTATTTTGTTTAAATCCGGTTCGTCTTCTGGAGCCGTATTGGCTGCCGAACGAAGGAAATCGCCAAAATCGGAAAAGACAAAACTCGGCATTACCGTATCCAGATCGATAACGCAAAGTACTTTTCCCTGCTCATCGAACAGCATGTTGCTTACCTTCGTATCGCAATGGCAAATGCGTTTCGGCAACTTACCCTCCCGATACAAACGTTCCGCACAGCACATTTCTTCGGCATCTTTTTCTATATCTGCCACCAGTCCCTGTACCTTTTCCAGTCGTCCGGCCGCATCTTGCTGTACTGCCTCGCGTAACTGCTGCAAACGGAACTCCATGTTATGGAAGTCGGGAATGGTTTCTCCCAACGATTCGGTCATATCTGCCAGCATAGCTTCAAACTCACCAAACTTCAGTCCGACAAGGTATGACGATTCCGGAGTAACCACATCGAGCGTCTGTGAACCGGGAATAAACACTGACATACGCCAATATTTTTCCCCATCAAAATAATATGTCTTGCCGTTATCCGCTTTAACAAAACGGAGCACCTTACGGTCAATATCGTCCTCGTGAGCTTCTTCCAGTTTCTGCCGGATATGTGAGGTAACTACTTCTATATTGTGCTGAAGCATATCTACATCTGTAAAGATTTGATGGTTGATGCACTGTAAGATATAATCCGATGCCGATATATCTTTGGTCTGCACCAGATAAGTCTGGTTGATCAATCCGGAAGTCAAAGGTTTGATTTGAACGATTTCTCTCACTTCCGGAAAATGAGCAATCACATTGTTTAAAGCATTCATTACTTTTCTATTTTCGGTTTCAAAGCCTTTATCTTCGGCTCATTCGTTAATCTTTTATTTACTCTCGGCCCATTCCTTGGCACCTTGTGCTTTTAGTCGGACAGTAGCTTCCGCAGCTTTTCTCGCTGCTTCGGCCTCATCCTCAGGAGCAGCAAACGCATGCTTATAACCTTTTACCACATTCCACTCTCCACGGGTAAAATCGGGAAAGGCTACAGGTGCACAGCCATTATCCATGGAAAGTTCTCCCAGTTCGGCAAGGCAACACCATTCTGCCAGATCGTACACATCCATATCCAGCGGCAGGCCATTCTGCAAGCAGTATACCAAACGACTATCCATAATAAAGTCCATACCGCCATGTCCGCCGACTTCTTTAGCCATTTCACCATATTTCTTCAAGATGGGATGCTGATACTTTTCGACCAATGCAGCCATCTCTTTTTCTGGTAAGAATCCATGTGAGCTCAAATCATCCACTTTAGGCTGAACTCCCGACGCGGTCAACTGTTTGGCATCCAGCGCATAGCCTTCTATCGGATATTTATTGGCAAAGCCTTTCGTTCCCGTAAGCTGATACAAACGGTTATAAGGCTGAGGAGTCATGACATCGTGCTGTATTTCGATTACTTTTCCATTCGCTGTACGAATCAACGTTGTAGTATGGTCGCCGTTACGGAAATGATTGCAGACTGAATCTGTACGCTCTTCAACCAGCGACTTGCCAACGACCGACTTGGTATCCATAGCGACCAGTGTAGTCATGCGGTCGCCACGATGAATATTGAGTGCCTGTGCCACAGGACCTAATCCATGCGTTGCATATACATCTCCCCGATGACGCATGTTATAATCCAGGCGCCATCCTAATTTATCGTCTTTACCCTTTTTCCAGTAATAATCCCAAAAGGCTTCCAAATTGTGAATATATGCTCCCTGTGCACGAATAATCTCACCAAACACACCCTGCTGCGCCATATTCAAGGTATTCATTTCGAACCAGTCATAACAGCAGTTTTCCAGAATAAAGCAATGCTTACGAGTCGTTTCACTCAAATTGATCAACGCCCAACATTCTTCCAGATTCATGGCGGAAGGAACCTCTACCGCTACATTTTTCCCATGTTCCAAGGCACATTTCGCTACAGGAAAATGATGCAGCCAGTCGGCTGCGATATATACAAGATCAATATCTTCCCGTTTACAGAGCTCCTCATATCCTTTTTCACCCGAATATACGGCAGCTTTAGGCAGAGAGGCTTCCTTTAAATACTTCTGGCATGCTTCAGCACGTTCCTGCTCATAGTCGCAAAGAGCTACAATCTGGGTACCCGGTATGTGTGTAAAGCGCTCTACGGCTCCAGGACCTCTCATCCCCAGTCCTACGAAACCAACACGAACGACTTCCATTTTCGGAACGGTCAGCCCCAATACACTTTTTTGTCCGGCAGGACGTTCTGGTGAATGAACCACAATTGTTCCTTTATTCCACTCCCACTGCGTACCTCTTGCCGAAGTATAAACTTCAGAAGTCGGCTTTACAGCACATGCGCCCAACAAAAGGCTCACACCTAAAATTAATACATTCAGTTTTTTCATGTTTTTCATTACATTAAAAGCCTGTCCGAACCGGCAGTTCCAACAGGCTTATTCAGGTTATTTAATTTTTCCCAGTCTCACTAAGCAACAAACTTTCGTATTTTACCAAAGCCTGCTTGAATAAGGTAATAGCTTCCTCCATTGTTCCGTAAAACTCACCTCCCGAAGCATTCAGATGACCTCCACCATTGAAGAACTCCGAAGCCACTTTGTTGCAAGGAAACGTACCTACCGAACGAAGTGAAACCTTAATCATATTTTTTTCCGTATCTTCACGCAAAAAGGCCGAAAAACATATCCCCTTCATCTGCAAAGGAATATTGACGAATCCTTCTGTATCTCCTTTTACACAATGGAATTTACTTTGTTCTTCCTTAGTCAGCCAGATCAGCGACGAACGGAACTGCGGAAGCACCTGCATCTTGTCGTACAGGATATATCCCATCAAACGCAAACGGTCTTCGGAATAGGTATTGAAAACCTTGCGATAGATTTCGTCTTTATCAATGCCTTTCGACAACAGTTCACTGATGATGAAATAGATTTCACGGTTATTCGAATTGTAAGTAAATCCTCCGGTATCGGTCATCATGCCGGTATAAATACATTCAGCTCCTTCACGCGTAATATCTTCAAAATTTCCCATACGGCAAATCAGGCGGAATATCAATTCGGAAGTAGACGATATTTCAGGATGAGAAATGGTAACCCGACAAAAATCTTCCGGATTTAAATGATGGTCAATCAAGACTTTCCGTCCGGGAGCTGCCGCAACCGGTTTAGCGACTTCGTCTATACGCGACAAAGCATTAAAATCGAGGCAGCAGATCACATCAGCCTCAGCTATCAGTTGGTCGGCAAATTCTGCATACTTATCGTAACGAATGATATCTTTCGCTCCGGGCATCCAGCGAAGAAAATCAGGAAAAGCATTAGGAACAATCACATGCACATTTTTTTCCTGTGTTTCCAAAAAATGAAAAAGTCCCAGCGATGAGCCCAACGCATCGCCATCGGGAGAAACATGAGTTACGATTACTATCTTGTCGGCGCGTTCAAAATATTTGGCAACCTTATCGATATTGGCTTGAAGTATAACTTTCGTCAACATAAAAAATTTTCGAATTGATTTGAGAGGCAAAATTACAAATTAATTCTTAATCTACAGAAGAATAGCATAAGAACCTTTCTCCGAAATATCTATGTAATCCAGTCCGGCAGTTTCACATTCCTGTTTCAGTTTTTCCCGATATGCTTCACTTAAAGATGCATCGAGCACCACCCGACCGATATGAAATAATGGGATGACATCCTTCAGGGAGCCTTTGAATCCACGGCAGATGTATACATAATCGACAGATAACGGATACGCTGTCTGCCGGTTTTTCCAAGTGCCATTGTCCAAAAGAGCCACACAAAGATGCTCCACCTTGTAAATATGGGAGGAAGAAAATAACTCATTCACCTGCCGGTCGTGCTTAGTATATACCCCGGCTCGTGCCAGATATAAATAATCGTCCGCTTTTTTCATAGAAGTCATTACAAAGCTGACAAGCAGTACATTCAAACATATCAGAGAAACAATAAGTTCACGGGCACGACGGCTGACACAATATTGCCACAAAGCCAACAACAAGACCGCCAGCAGAATTGCTTGCCAGGCAGAAAGATAAACAGATGAAATCTGGGCTCCCGACCAATGCTGTATCTGTGCCATGCTCCCGTTCAATAACCGTACGGCAATCTCCACTCCCTGTGATACAAAAGCTACTATCCAGCAATTACATGCAGAAAGTACCAATGCCAGTAAAGTAATAGCCAAAATACAAATAGAAAGCGGAGCAACAACCAGGTTAGCCAACAGAAAATAAGCCGGAAACGCACCAAAATAATAAAGAACGAACGGTAAGGTTCCAAGTTGGGCAGCCATAGAAAGCGACAAAATATTCCAGACATACCCCGCAACTTTATTACGGAAGTGACATAGGCCACTGAATAAAGGATAAAACAAAAGAATGGAAAAAACAGCAACAAAGGAAAGCTGAAAACTGATATCAAACAAATACATCGGCTGGTAAACCAACATCAGAAAGGCTGCCAGTGAAAGTGCGGAAAACCCAGAAAAACGTTCTTCTGAAACAACTGAAGCCAGTGTATAAACCGTAAACATGGTCACCGCTCTCACGACCGAAGCACTCAGGCCTGAAAGAAATGCAAATCCCCAAAGAAAAGAAACAAGGCAAACACCTATCATCCATTTTCCACCTCGAATACGGCGCAAAGGATATAACAACCAGGATAAAATCATCGTCAAAATACCGATATGAAGTCCGGAAAGAGCCAACACATGACTGGCTCCGGCTGCGCTGTAAGTAGCTTTCAATTCGCGAGTCAGTTCGGCCTTATCCCCCACCGTAAGAGCCGATGCAACCGCAAGAATATCTCCTTTCAGCCCCCAGGAACGATAAGTCGCAACAATTTGTTCCCGAAACATCAAAGCATGCTGAGCCCATGTCGTTTCACCACACTGCGAAAGCCGGTGCCATCGTCCGGCAAATGCGACAGCAGTTCCACCAATGCCCTGTATTTCCAAATATCGTCCGTAATCAAAACCGGAAAAATCCACATCCGACACAGGCTTCCGCACCTGAGAGCAAAAACAAATACGGTCACCACATTGCAAGACCTGAGCGGAATCGGGTATCCAGTAAAGCATAATATTCCGGTTTACCTGCTTCCACTCATGCGAAAGCGTATCTTTCAGATGCTCTATATGAACCGTAGCTTGTATGGTCTTCCCTTTGTTATGAGGAATATCTGTTATCGTCCCCACATAAACAGAATCCGCAGAAGGCCATGAATAGTTCACCTTATTACAAGCCAGGATATATAAGATTCCTCCTAAAAGCATAAAACTGCACGAAGCAGATAAGCCAAAAGCAAAACGGCGGGAATAAGTACTTGTACGATAGAAAAACAGGCAGAAAAGAACGGAAATAACAAATAAGACCAGAAGCACAGGCAGATACTCCCTCACCGCCTGCCAACAATGAGATAAAAAAATTCCGGTTGCCAGTGCTACTGACAACCGGAAGGGAGGATAAAATGTGAAACGAGAACTCACAACTTAGTTACTTCAAATTCTTCAAACGGTGAATCATATCTTCCATGTCAGGAGCTTTAAATACAGCATTGCCCGCAACCAATACATCGGCACCGGCCTTAACCAGCTCCGCACCGGTTTCCAGATTCACGCCGCCATCTACCTCTATCAAGGCACCAGAGCCTGTACGGTCGATCATTTCGCGCAATTCACGTACTTTCGTCAATGTACGCGGAATAAATTTCTGCCCGCCAAAGCCAGGATTTACACTCATCAGCAAAACCATATCCACATCACCGATAATATCGGCGAGCATCGATACCGGTGTTGCCGGATTCAGTGTCACTCCCGCCTGCATGCCAGCGTCTTTTATCTGCTGCACGACACGGTGTAAGTGGGTACATGCTTCATAATGTACATTCATCATCATCGTATCCAGTTCTTTGACCTCACGAATAAATTTTTCTGGCTGTACAATCATCAGATGTACATCAAGTGGCTTTTCACTCAATTCGGCTACATATTTCAAAACCGGAAATCCAAAAGAGATATTCGGTACGAACACCCCGTCCATGATATCTATATGCAACCAGTCGGCTTCGCTATGATTTACCCGCTCAATATCGTCTTTCAAGTTTCCAAAATTGGCAGACAAAAGCGATGGAGATATTTTCAATTCATGCTTCATAACTTAGTAAATGCATTGTTCTGATAAGCAAAGATAAGCATTTTTATACAATTCCAACTATGATAAAGATAAAAACGAGTATTTTCATTTGATACTGAAGCGCAATCCAACCTGCAAATTAAAATTAAAGGGATGCTCTTTCCGGATTGTTTCCACCTCACTGCCATCGTCAAAATAATAGGCAATACCCGGTTCGGCATATAGCCCGATGTTCTTTGTAAAATTCACCTGAACACCCGCAGCGGCAGATACAGACCACTGCAAAGGATCTACATCCAACGAATTATGTTCCATGTTACGATTTGAAGTACCGTTTACATAAACCACATCTACTCCACCAGAAACACATTTTTCGACCATTCCTCCTGCCGAAGCATAAAACGAAAGCCAACGGCTGTCCCATATCGAGCGGTGTACCTTCAGAGGAATACCTACATAATGTAGTTTCTGTTCTTCTTCCAAGTAAGAATTGGAACCAGAATGCAAATCAGATGAAAGCATCGTATAATATAAGCCCGACTCTACAGCCCATCCGTCGGTAATATGCCATTTTACCGAAGCTCCAACCGTAACTGGCATTTTATGATGTACATTGGTCGTAGTACTACGATCACGATTATTAAACAATACCTGGCTATAAGCTGTCTGATTATCATTTTCCGACACTGCTGCCATATTGATTGGGCTAGCGTAAAGCGAACGGCTATTCAGACGACTCATGCCTTCAAACGAACGGGATGAAGCATAAGGGGTATTCCCGGCAGAGATTCCGACTGACCATTTACGGCCTTTTTCTGTTTTCACGGCCATCAGCATTTCTTGATTCTGCTGTAACTGACGACGGTCTGCTTTCAACGTACGGTAAGCACGCTCCTTGTCGGCCATATCTTCTTTCGTCGCGGCCGACTGCACATTTTCCTCTTTCTTATTCTCTTCCCCAGTACTTTCACGTTCATTCTCAGGCACTGTCTTTTCAAAATCATTCGTCATCATTTGCACCTCAGCTGGCTGACAGACTTTTTCTGCGACAGGAGTCACAACTGCCAATATCGGTCGAGAGGTTACAGAAGGATTTTTCTCCTCAGCCAGATTCGGAAGTATATCCGTAGACACATGCTGCTGTTCCAATCCTTCGGCCAAAGGTTGCTGATCGCGAACATAATCTGCCGTCGGAGAATTTACAAACCAGAACATCAGCGACGAGACAGCTACAACTGCTACAGCAGCGGCAGCAGCAACAAATCGTCGTGTCCTCCACATCGGAATGACGCGTGGCGCAGACAATTCTTCTTCCAGCTTCCCCCACAATTGCCCGGGAAGAGGTTCCGAATAATCCTCCAGCTTATTTCGAAGGTTTTCTACCCATTTATCATTCTCTTTCATCTTAGTTCCCTTTTTCTATATTCATTAATCTTCTTTATCAATAAACTCTTGGCACGATAAAATTGCGAAGATGAAGTATGTTCTGTTATTCCGAGTAATGAGGCAATCTCTTTGTGACTTTTTTCTTCGAATACATACAAATTGAATACTGTACGATAACCGTCAGGTAGTTCGAAAATGAATTTCATCAAAACCGAGCGGGGAATATCATTCAAATCGCTGTCATCCGTGTCAGGAACATCCGGTATCTCTGTCATCAGGACCTCCTGTTGCAACTGTACATTCTTTTTTCTTAAATATCCCAATGCCTCATTCACCATCACTCGCGAAAGCCATGCCTTTAGAGAGCCTTCTCCCTGATAGGAGAATTGCTTAATAGACTGAAAAATACGAAGAAATCCATCGTGCAACACATCTTCTGCCGTTTCACGGTCACCAATATAACGAAGACATATCGCCATCAGCCCCCCACCATAACGTTCATATAGGGTGCGGCGCGCCTGCATATCTCCCCGTTGACACTGCAACGACAATTCTTCCTCCGATATATCAGCTTTCATCTGCATTTTACTATGAAATGTAATGATGGCAAAAATACTGCACATTGCGGAGAATAATTTTCACCTTAAAGTGTTTTTAACAATTACAAATGCAGTAAAGAGCAATTTTATACATTTTATAAACGAATTAAAATTAGAATAGCCAATTATGCAACGAAAAAAATATTTTCACCATCTTATTGGTATCTTATTTTGCTGTGTCACATTCTCGTCGTGTCTGGATGATAATGAACCAGAGACAGTATATCCTACTTTGGGAACTGTAAATGCTGACGGAAAAGATATTATAATAGAATCGGATTCATACGGCCCGCTGGTTCCCGTTAATCCGGGATTCATTACCTCTACCCAGACAGATTCTACCGGTCAAAGAATTATGGCCGTATTCCAGTACGCTGGAGAAACAGCCGAGAAAACGTCAAACAGCACTTCTGTCGAACTGATTCGAGTAAATAAAGTACTTACTAAAAAAGCTAACGATTTGCGACAAGCAGGAACAGAAGATATATATGGCAATGATCCAATCCAAATTACCGCCTCATCCATCAGCCAGAAGCATCTGAATATTCAGTATGAATATTACGGAAGCACTAACATCAGCCATCGGATCAGCCTTGTATTGAATGCAGACACCCGATTAGATGAAAATGGTCTGTTACAAGTAGAATTTCGGCACAACAACGAAGGTGACACGTATACCGAACGGCTTTGGGGAATTGTTTCCTATACACTTGAAAGTATTCCGGACTACAAGGAGTCCGAATGTAAGGGATTTAAAATCGTTTATAATAGTGGAGCAAACAAGCGTGCCGAATGGATCGTAAAGACTAATTCGCAAGGAACGCAAACTGAAGAAAATCCCTCACGTTTTATAGCATCTTGTTGTTTCTAAGTTTATATCTCTTATGCCATTCAGTAACAGTTTTCGTTCTCTTCCGGACTGTTCTGAATGGCATTTTCTATAATTACTTCACATACGCACCTTCCACATGCCGATAGCCACGCAAGAAATCTTGTACATTCATACGTTTCTTGCCTGCCAGTTGCAAAGAAAGAATATTAACATATCCATCGGTAGATGCTATCTTAAAATAAGTCTTTCCGTCGGTAACGATACTTCCCGGACTCAATGAATGCTCACAGAACTGTTTCTCTGTTTCATAGATTTTCAGCATTACAGGAGCACTGTTGTCCTGACACAATTCTGTCCACGCAGCAGGATAAGGAGAAAGACCACGCACAAAATCATATACCCGTTTCACTCCTTTCGTCCAGTCTATACGACATGTTTCCTTAAATATTTTCGGAGCCGGTCGAAGCTCTTCCACCTTTGCCAGCTCTTCCTGTGGAGTCGTTTTCACATTTCCTTCCAGAATGGCATCAACCGTCTTCAGGACCAGATCACCTCCTAGATGCATTAAACGATCGTAAACCATCTCTACATTATCAGTATCTGCAATCGGGACACGTACCTGATCAATAATCTCACCCGTATCTATTTCATGCTTCAGGAAAAAGGTTGTGATACCGGTTTCCGTATCTCCATTAATCACTGCCCAGTTGATTGGAGCGGCTCCACGATATTGAGGCAATAAAGAAGCATGCAGATTAAACGTACCCAGACGAGGCATATTCCATACTATTTCCGGTAACATACGGAATGCTACCACAATCTGAAGATCGGCATGCAACGAACGAAGCTCTGCTACAAAATCTTCATTTTTCAGTTTTTCCGGCTGAAGCACTTTCAATCCCTGCGATACGGCATACTGCTTTACCGGACTCGGCTGCAATACACTGCCATGACGCCCCATCGGCTTATCAGGCATCGTAATTACGCCAACTACATTATATCCTCCCTCCACCAGTCTTTTCAGACTTTCTACGGCAAACTCGGGAGTACCCATATATACGATTCTTAAATCTTTCTTATCCATATTTTTTTGCTTTTTATTCAGCCGAAATATCTACCAGAACCTGACGATAGGTATTCAGCATCTTCGATTTAGACACAAAGCCAATGTATTTATTATCTTCATCGACGACAGGCAAGTTCCAGGCTCCAGTCTTATCGAATTTCTTCATTACATCTTCCATTGAATCGGTATTGATGATTGGAGCGGTAGGAGGTTTCATGAAACTTTCTACCCGGAACCGGTGATACAACTCCTGTCGGAAGATGATGTTACGAATATCATCCAACACGACAATACCTATTAGTTTGTCATTTGCATCCACTACCGGAAAAAGGTTACGACTGGACTGTGAAATACGCTTTACCATTTCTCCCAGATCCATATCAGGACGAACCTTCAAGAAGTCTGTTTCCACAATGCTTTCCATGTTCATCAAGGTCAATACAGCCTTATCCTTGTGGTGAGTAATTAATTCTCCTTTCTTGGCCAGACGCATGGAGTAAATACTGTGAGGTTCGAATACGATAATCGTAAGATATGCGCATACAGAAACAATCATCAATGGCAAAAAGAGGTCGTACCCTCCCGTCAGTTCCGCTATCAGGAAGATACCTGTCAATGGGGCATGCATGACTCCCGACATCAGACCAGCCATTCCCATCAGTGCAAAGTTCTTTTCAGGAATATAGGTGTTGCCAATATGAAACTCGTTACATACATAAGAGAAAACGAAACCGGCAATACATCCCAGGAACAGACTTGGTGCAAAAATACCACCACAACCACCTCCACCGTTTGTTGCACTCGATGCAAAAACCTTAAAGAGGATAATAAGTACCAGATATACTACCAGCAAATTGGCATGACCGTAAAAGAATGAATTGTTCATGACCGTATTCCAATCGGCAGCAGTTTCTCCATTCAGCAACAGACTGATCGTATCATAACCTTCACCATACAACGGAGGAAAGAGGAAAATCAGAATACTCAACATTATTCCGCCGATGACAAATTTTACATACGGATTAGAATACCGGCGGAAGATATCTTCTATCCAGTTCATGGAACGAGTAAAATACCAGGCCACCAGCCCGCAGAATATACCCAGTCCAATAGCATAAGGAATTCGAGCTAACGAAAAAGGATAATCCAAATGAAACTGAAACATGGCTTCTGTTCCCAGCAACAAATAGGAAACGGAAGCAGCCGTCACACTGGTTATCAGCAAGGGAAGCAGTGAAGCCATTGTCAGGTCAATCATCAGTACTTCCAATGTAAAGACCAGACCGGCAATAGGAGCCTTGAAAATACCGGAAACAGCACCGGCCGCACCACATCCCACCAGCAGCATCAAGGTCTTGTGATCCATACGGAAAATACTTCCCAGATTTGATCCGATAGCAGACCCCGTCAATACGATAGGTGCTTCGGCACCGACAGAACCACCACATCCGATCGTAATGGCAGAGGCGCAGACAGACGACCAGATATTATGCCGCTTGATACGGCTCTGTTTACGTGAAATGGCATACAGAATTTTGGTTACACCATGACTGATATCGTCACGCACTACCTTACGGATAAACAAGCTGGTTATAAAGATACCGGCTACCGGATAAACCAGATACAGCCAGTTGGCACCCATCGGGTCGAAATTCTCCGTCAAGAACTCCTTTATATATTCTACCAGAAACTTCAGCACATAAGCTGCCAATGCAGTAAAAATACCTACGAGGAAACTCAAGATCAGAACAAACTGTTTATTTGTAATATGCTTTTCCCTCCACTGGATGAAACGCTGAAGCAAATCTATTTTATCTTGCGATGTTTTCATCAGACACGTATTTTTTATTCTCTTATGACTTTCACGACTCCCCCTTCACCCAGCTTGATAATACTGGAAGGTTTCGGATGTCCTGTTTCCTCACGACGAAAATCAACCACATAATCCACCGCATTCTTGATTTCTTCACTGATTTCACTGAATACTGCCGGAGCCGGCTGCCCGCTGATATTGGCCGACGTGGAAACAATCGCCTTACGGAAGCGGAAACAAAGTTCTTTAGAAAATGCCTCACTCGTCACACGTATGCCAACACTACCATCCTCAGCCAGTAGATTAGGAGCCAGATTGCGTGCGCCATCGTAAATAATAGTAAGAGGTTTGGTTGTCATTTCTATCAGATTCCAAGCTACAGGAGGTACATTGCGAACATAAAAGTCCACTTTCACCGGACTGTCAACCAGCACCAGCATCGCCTTGCTGTCGGCTCTTCGCTTAATCTCGTACACTCGTTTTACAGCTTCTTCGTTGGTTGCATCGCAGCCTATTCCCCACACTGTATCGGTGGGATAAAGTATAACGCCACCTTTCTGCATGACTTCACATGCCTTTTTAATTTCATCTTTCATCATAATGACTGTTCTCGCTAGTTTATTCAATGCAACACAAAAGTACAAATGATTTTATGATAGCCCAAAAAACTTTCATTAAATTTGCATGAAAGAGCGTTATATCGACATGAGTACCAACCGCAAAATCATACATATAGACATGGACGCTTTCTATGCCTCTATCGAACAGCGCGACAATCCCGAGCTGAAAGGAAAGCCCATAGCTGTAGGCCATGCCGAAAAGCGTGGTGTAGTGGCGACGGCAAGCTACGAAGCACGCAAATACGGAGTACGCTCTGCCATGTCGTCCGTCAAGGCACAGAAACTCTGCCCGCAACTGATTTTTGTACCAGGTAGAATGGAGGTATACAAGCAGGTATCAGCGCAAATCCACGACATCTTTCATGAATACACCGACATTATCGAACCGATATCACTGGACGAAGCCTTCCTCGATGTCACGGAAAACAAAAAAGGAATTGAACTGGCTGTGGACATTGCACGCGAAATCAAGCAGCGTATCCGGGAGGAGCTACATCTGATCGCGTCAGCCGGAGTATCATACAACAAGTTTCTGGCCAAAATAGCATCCGACCTGCGCAAACCCGACGGATTATGTACCATACATCCCGACCAGGCCGAGGAATTTATTGCCGGACTGCCGATAGAGGCCTTCTGGGGCATCGGGCCGGTCACAGCCCAGAAGATGCACACATTAGGTATCTATAACGGGACAACACTACGCAACTGTTCCTTGGACATGCTGACAAGGCAATTCGGAAAGGCTGGAAAAATATATTATGATTTTGCACGAGGAATAGACCTACGCCCCGTAGAAGCAGTACGGATACGTAAGTCCATCGGATGCGAACACACATTGGAAAAAGACATCACACTGAAGTCGTCGGTGATTATCGAGCTTTATCACGTAGCCTGCGAATTGGCAGAACGATTAAAAGCAAAGAATTTCCGCGGCAGTACACTTACCCTGAAAGTAAAATTCTACGATTTCACACAAATTACACGCAGTATAAGCGTAAACCGCAACCTGTATCAACTGAAAGAAATTCTGCCTCTTGCCAAACATTTGCTAACAGAGGTCGATTATATGCATCGCCCTATACGCCTTTTGGGACTTTCAATTTCAAATCCTAAAGAGGAATCTTCTGAAAAAGATCCGAAAAACATTACTAGATGGATACAACTCAGTCTGGATTTCAAAGATTAACAAAAACATTTTTCATTGGTTTTCTTTCATATAAAAACAAGTTGAAGCAAATCTCAGTCAGTTAAATGCCCGTTAATCATATTTCATTTATCAGTTGAAAGGAGAAAGCCCTATTTTATGTTTAATCTTTCTTAATAGAAAGTCGTATATACGAAAGTTTTTTCGTATTTTTGTAGCCAAATTCGGTGTATAATAATGAGACAATTAAAGATTACCAAAAGTATCACTAACCGAGAGAGCGCTTCTCTTGACAAGTATTTGCAGGAAATCGGCCGTGAGGACCTGATTACCGTCGAAGAAGAAGTAGAACTCGCTCAGCGTATTCGTAAGGGAGACCGTGCTGCTTTAGAGAAACTAACACGTGCTAACCTGCGATTCGTAGTATCAGTAGCCAAACAGTACCAAAATCAGGGCTTGAGCCTTCCGGACTTGATCAACGAAGGAAACTTGGGCTTGATCAAGGCAGCAGAGAAGTTTGATGAAACTCGTGGTTTCAAATTTATCAGCTACGCTGTATGGTGGATCCGCCAGTCTATTCTTCAGGCTTTGGCAGAACAATCTCGAATCGTACGTTTGCCATTGAATCAGGTAGGTTCACTGAACAAAATCAGTAAGGCATTCTCTAAATTTGAACAGGAAAACGAACGACGCCCCTCTCCGGAAGAACTTGCCGATGAACTGGAGATTCCGGTAGATAAAATTTCGGATACACTGAAAGTTTCAGGACGCCACATCTCTGTAGATGCTCCTTTCGTAGAAGGCGAAGACAATAGTTTGCTGGATGTTCTTGTAAACGACGACTCCCCTATGGCGGATCGTTCCTTGGTTAATGAATCACTTTCGAGGGAAATCGACAGAGCACTTTCTACGCTAACCGAAAGAGAGAAGGATATTATCCAGATGTTTTTCGGTATTAACACGCAGGAAATGACGTTGGAAGAAATCGGCGACAAATTCGGGCTCACTCGTGAGCGCGTACGCCAGATTAAAGAAAAAGCCATCAGACGATTAAGACAAAATTCTCGTAGTAAGTTGCTCAAATCTTATTTAGGGTAATAAGATAAGGATCGTTTCCGAAAAAAAAGGATGCAACAGTGGGCAGTATGCCACACTATTGCATCTTTTGTTTTTTCTAGCCGATGCGTTTTTCTTTGTTAATTTTCTCTATTCCCTTTTCGTATATTAGCGTAATTGTCTATTTTTGTGACCAAAACAATTAAGACACATGAAACATTTTAAATTATTTTGTCTTTTGCTCGTTGCATCTATCGTTCTTCCCGCACTGGCAAAAGCACCGAAAGACAAGCATAAATATGGAGTCTATATAACAGGAGTTTCTGCTTCATTTTCCGACTCACTGGTGTATTTCACCGATATACAATACGTAGATAGTGCATCTGTCGATGAAAAAGGACTACTGGCAGGACGTGCAGAATACAGTATGCAACTGAAAGATTATCTGGAATCGAACAACAAGCTTAAAAATCGGACTTGCTTTGTTTATTACAACCTGAAGAAAAAGAACCTGCAAAAAGAAATAAACAAACTGAAACAGAAATACCAGAAAAATAAAAGCGTCGTGGTTCTCGACGTAAATCCTGAATTTACATTTAAGAAGGCCGAATTGTATTAATCTTAAGCATGAAGAAAGTCCTGCTATATATCGTTTCACTCCTGATTCTAGGTGCTTGCTCTGATGAAATTCCTGGATATCATCAGTCGCTACGTGCCAAACGGGTGATACTTGCTTATTTGGTTGCCAACAATAACCTCGACAATTACATTATGAAAAATGTACAGTGGATGTACCAAAGTCTTTCTACTGCACAAGATACCTGTACACTCGTGGTATATTATAAACCATATTCAAGCAACAAATATCTGGAAACAGCTGAAATTCTGGAATTTCAGACTGACGGATACGGAAAGATAAATGGTCAGGAAGTATTAACAGGTTCCTCACTAACTACAGAAAATGTAATAGCACAGGCAAAACACCATCAGGCACGGCTTGGCATTGCCACCGATCCCAATATTATGAAAGAGAATCTGCGTATGATGCAGGACATTGCTCCGGCAGAATCTTATGGACTAATTTTTGGCTCTCACGCCAGCGGCTGGTTCCCCTTTCTCAATGCACTGTCACGTTCATTCGGACAGGATGGTGATGAAAACAATACTATTGATATACCTAGACTGGCAACAACGTTGGAACAAAGTTTCCCCAGCGGTAATCTGGAATTTACACTGTTCGATGCCTGTATGATGGGCACAGCAGAAGTTTTTTATGAACTGCGTAACGCAACGCGTTATTGTGTTGCTTCAGCAATGGAAACACCCGCCTTAGGTTTTCCTTACGATCGTTTCTTTATTGATTTATATAAAGATGTGATTGATTATTCAAAAATCTGTAGTGAAACAATACAATTTAATAAAGAAAATAATTCATGGGGTACGTATGCTGCAGTAGATTGTACGGCAATGGGAGAAGTAGCTCAAGCCATACAATCGGAACTCCTCAGCCACCAGTCTGAACTTCAGACCTTAGACTATACGCAAGTACAGCAATACGGTTATGGCCAATATAAATATTTTTCGTTCGATGTAGTTGACTTCATTTCGCAACTGAACGGAGGTGTCGTTCCTGCAAACGTACAGAACAGCATGGACAAAGCCGTTATTGCTAAAGATTGTCTGGATGGAGAAGAATATCCATTGATGACTCTAAGAATAGATCCGGAACGTTTCTGCGGTATGGGTATGTATTTCCCCGGCAGAAATATCAGTTATACGTGGGACAGATACTATCAGTCTTCCATCGCATGGTATAACGCTGCCGGGTGGGATAAAATACAACCCTAATCGATTTATTTCTTCAGTGCTTCAATCAATTGAGGCATCATCGAAGGCAGGGTATGTTCGCATTGTGCCGTAAAGAAATTGCCATCAAATTCATACGCAGCATCCGTAGCAATCCCTTTGCTTATAGCCGATTTTACCATTGGATGAAGGGCAAGTCGTTTGCCTTCTGTCACACCGGCTATTTCAAACATCAGTGCAGCCGCACAGTGTCCTGCCATCAGTTTACCTTTTTCTGCAAATTCCTTAATAACCTGCATCATAGCAACATAAGGAGCTTCTGAAGCATGCTCTCCAAAAACAGGAATCGCATCTCCACAAGAAAAGACCAGTGCATCGTACTCATCGGCACGCCCTTTCAAATGTTCTACAGTATCATCTGTGCGAAGTGCGATACCTGAATTCGTACGAATATCAGTTGTTTCTGCCACCGCATAAACACGATACCCAATCTTATTTTCATAAAAACCTTCCAAATACTGAAACAATCCCATTCCGTTTACGGGATTTACGGCCAATACAGCTACACGTTTTGCCATAATTTTACCTTTTAAAGATTAAACAATAGTTATTATTAGTAACTTTATTACTTTTGTAATGCAAATGTATCCGACAAAAACGGGTTAAACAAGAAGGAACAAAAAGGTCAGTCGGTTACATCAAAGTAAGCAATATTGAAAAACAACTATTTACAAACTGTTAATATATGCAAAACTTTCACCATATCAACGTATGCCCTATCCGCGATATCATCAGTCGTATCAGCAGCAAATGGGCAATGCTGGTGCTTGTCACTCTTCACAGTAACGGAACCATGCGTTTTAATGATATACAGAAAAGCATTGGAGAAGTTTCACAACGCATGCTTACTGTCACGTTACGTTCACTGGAAGCCGACGGACTGATACATCGGAAAGTCTATCCGGAAGTTCCGCCCAGAGTGGAATACAAGCTAAGTGAACGAGGAGAAAGTCTGATGCCGTTACTCCAGTCCTTAATAGACTGGGCTCTTGAACATACCAACGCAATAATGGAAGACAGAAATAGGGATAGATAGTATACGCATTGTTTACATTTATTTGGTATTTTTGAACTAATTTGATTACTTTTGTGCCAACATTTTTATTGGTCTAACAGACATATTTCATATTATACGCTGTAAGAAAGCTGGTATATGTTTTTTACAGCAATGATTACGCCTTTGTTAAACTTTATCTTATGAAACTACTGATAAAATATATAGTCATTATCATTGCCTTCATCATAAGTCCTGAACTCCATGCGGGATTACTTAAAGGCATGTTCAATGTCAGACAAATAGGACATACAGAAGGACTTAGTAGTCAACGGGTATTTTCCATCGTAGAAGACAAACATAGTGTAATATGGATTGCTACCAAGAGTGGAATAGATCGCTACAACGGTCAGAGCGTAAAGAACTATACCCTTCAAGGAAACTTTTATTATGGTGATATGGCAGGAAGACGTATACAACTGCTATACAGCCAACAATATGGATTATGGGCCTACGACCATACGGGAAGAATATATCGGTACGTTGCAAAAACAGACAGTTTCGAACAAGATCTATACTTAGGAGAGTGCATCAGCGGAGAAATCATCCTCAACAAACTATGTATGGATTCTCATGGGACATTATGGATTGGACTAAGCAAAGGACTTTACAGGAAAGATACCAATGGTAAGGTTTCACCAGTAATCTCAGGACCATACATAAACGATATTATCTGCTCAGGCGATTCCCTCTTTGCCGGCACGTCCACAGGAATACTGCAAGTATCGTGTACCCAGCCATTCCACTCACAACAATGGGTGAAGGACAAAAATATACAGACATTATACTATGACACTTCGCGCCAGCAACTCTGGATTGGAACATTCAACAGTGGATTGTGGATTATGGACCTGAAAACCTCGGCGTTGCATCAATTGGAAAAACAAAACTTCATTTTTCTCAACCCGATACGTGCCATCACTCCATACGACAGTCAGCGAATACTGATAGGAATCGATGGCGGAGGTGTATATGCCGTGAACCGACAGACAGAAAGAGCACAATTATTTATCAGTACGGAAGACAGCAGCGATATATTCTTACAAGGCAACGGAGTATATGCCGTTACCAAGGATCATCAGGGAAATATCTGGATCGGAAGTTATACCGGAGGAGTTTCTGTCGCCATTTTGTTACAATACCCGGTAACCATACTGACACATGAAAAAGGGAATCCGCAGTCACTGGCAAATAATAATATCAATGACATAGAGGAAAATATCAATGGAGATATCTGGTTCGGCACCGACGATGGTATCAGTATCCTGAAAGCCTCATCTACTCATACATGGAGCCATAAATTAAAGTCTGCCGTTGTCGTCACACTCTGTAAAGGGGAAAAAGGCACTATCTGGGTCGGCACCTATGGCGACGGACTGTATTTGCTCGATTCGTCGGGAGAGATTGTCCGGCATCTTACGCTGGGAAACGGAGAACTGACAACCAATTATATTTTCTCGGTTACAGAAGACCATGACGGGGATTTATGGATCGGTGGATTGGAGGGAGGTCTGCAAATGATAGCCAAATCAGGAAAGAGCCAGAAAACGTTCGATGATATCAACTGGATTCATTCCATCGAAGTCATCAGCCCCGACCAAATCGCAGTAGCTACTGTAAACGGATTTTGCATCATCAACAAAAAAACTGGAAAAGTTCAACGGTATGCAACCAGCAAAGACTTTAGCGAGCAAAATGCGAGTGCATACATTATTTCCATGCTCTTCAATAACGACGGTACCGTATGGCTTGGAACCGAAGGCGGTGGACTCAGCCTATATAACATGCACACCCACGAACTGAAGACATTCACAACAAACGAAGGCATGTTGTCGAATGACGTATACAGCCTGCAACGAGATTCAAAAGGCTGCATCTGGGCAAGTACCGGCAAAGGGCTTGCTATTGTCAAAGACTTTAAGGTATTGAATCTAAATTACATATACGACATTGATAAAGTATACAACAAATCAGCCTGTATCCGCCTTTCCGACGGACGGTTTGCATACGGCAGTACCAGTGGAGCCGTTTTTATAACTCCCGATGCCATAACCATGGTCGACTACAAGGCCCCTCTTCGGTTCACAGACTTGAAAGTGGAATACCTCAATCCACAAGAGTCCAAACAGCTACATCCCCATATCTACCAGATGTTATTAGACAACGATGTAAAACTCGACTATCAGCATAACTCTTTCACCGTTACATTCGAGTCTATAAACTATCGGTTCCAGCACGATATAGCTTACCAGTATATTCTCGACGGCTATGAGAAATCATGGAGTCATGTATCACCCAACGGCTCCGTACGATATACCAATGTCGCACCGGGCAGTTATTTACTCAAGGTACGCAGTCTGAGAAAAAGCAACGGAGAGATTATTTCCGAACAAAGCCTTCCTATCAAGATAGCAGAACCCTGGTGGAACTCCTGGCTTGCATGGATATGCTATATCTGTATCATTGGTGGTATATTCTATTTTATCCTACGATACAAAAGCAACCAGATACAGAAAAAATACGATGAAGATAAAATAAAGTTCTTCATCGATACGGCACACGACATCAGAACACCGGTCACCCTGATCATGGCACCGCTTGAGGATTTGAGCAAGGAAGAAAAACTTCCTCAACAGGCGCATTACCTGCTCGACATGGCGCGGAACAATACCCGTAAGCTGTATTCTCTTATCACCCAATTGCTTGAATTTGAAAAAGTAGACGCACATAAAAAGCCGATTGCCCTGAAACCAGTCAATATCAGTGACCTGCTGACGGAAGAGTGTGCCAGCTTCCAGTCGTATTGCGACAAAAAACAACTACATCTGAACTTGTCGCTGCCCGATAAGGAAATATATGCTCTGGCCGATCTGCATTTAATGGAAATGTTACTCGACAATCTGTTATCCAACGCATGCAAATATACACTGCCGCAAGGTACTGTCAGCTTAAAGCTGTCATGTGTCAAGCAAAAAGTTACGATTGAGGTAAAGGATACCGGCATAGGAATCCCAGCCAAAGACCAAAAGCTGTTATTCAATAGTGTATACCGTGCCGACAATGCCCGGAAATCACAAGAAGCAGGAACCGGATTCGGACTTCTTCAAGTGCAGCGTATTGTCAAAATGCTACACGGGAGAATTACCTACGAATCAGAGTTGAACAAAGGAAGTGTCTTTTATGTCACCTTACAAAAGGCCGAGGCTGCACCCCAACGACCTGAAGCTGCCAGCAACACTCCCCTCGTATCCCGAGAATTGAATGTCGATGATATAAACATGATTCCTCATTCTTCTAATGTAAACGAAGGAGGCGAAACAGACGAGCGGACAGACGCACTCAATACCCTGCTGATCGTAGAAGACCACGAAGAACTTCGCTACTATCTGCGTAAAACCTTCGAACACGACTACCGCGTCATTGATGTTCCCAACGGGAAGGAGGCCCTCGAATATCTGTCGAAAGAGTATCCCGACCTGATTTTATCGGATGTCATGATGCCCGGCATACAAGGAGATGAACTGTGTAAACTGGTGAAAGAAAATCCCGAAACAGCCGGCATTCCCTTTGTGCTCCTTACAGCAAAGACCAACCACGATGCGGTGGTAGAGGGATTGAAAAAAGGAGCCGATGATTATATTCCAAAACCGTTCAGTACAGAAATTCTAAAACTGAAAGTTCAGGGACTCATCGACAACAGGAACAGGCAGCGAGATTATATCATGAGGCAAGTACTTAAAGAAGTAGGAAACCCGCCAGCCAAAGACCTTGAATATCCTGATCAGCATATCGCACAGACGGAAAGCAATGCCCAAGCGGAAGAGGCCCAGCCTGTTTTGTCGGAGAACGATCATGCATTTGTACGACATGCAACCCAGCTTGTCATCGAGAACATCAGCAATGCTGACTTCAACATCAACAGCCTGTGTCAGGAAATGGCCATGAGCCGTACACTCTTTTACAGCCGACTGAAATCACTGACGGGAAAAGCTCCTCAAGAGTTTATCCGCATCATACGCCTTCAGAAAGCTGCCGAACTGCTGAAGCAAGGTAAAAATGTAACAGAAGTTGCGACCGATACAGGATTCGTCAACGTCAAATACTTCAGTATGCTGTTTAAAAAGCAGTTTGGCATCCAGCCAAGCAAATACGAACAAGACCATACGGACTGATTGATCCAAGCATAAAATCAACCTTGAGATTTATTCCCTATCAATGTCGGTAAGCCTGAAAACTTACCGGCATTTTTTATATGCTCGTCATCTTCAACAAGATAAATCCGTCCTTATTATAGTCAGAAAACAATCACCGACAGGCATAAATCTATCAGATATCCCATAATTGTCAGCAATCAAACCTTATATGTCAGCTATCTGACCATCCTTTTCACATACAATTCACATTTTTGCAACAGCCAAAAGGAAGGGCAATAGCCTCTCCGGCAGAATACGTTTATTAACCCTATAATCATCTGTAATATGAAAAAGGCAAAAATTCTATTGTTATTGTTAATGTGTTCCATGTATCAGTCCTGCTCATCCAACGAAGGCAATCTGGAACCTCAAAAAGAACCTCAGGAGAACTTTTTATTCAAAGACGAATTTGAAACATTCGATGAAAGCGTATGGACCAAAGAAAGTCATGAAGCTGGCTGGGTAAACCAGGAATTACAGATTTACGATGCAGCTCATGTATCAGTCGGAACAGATGAAGGAAGATCTGTGCTGATTCTGACAGCCGAACGCAAAGGTGATAAAATCTACTCCGGACGAGTAAACAGTCAGGGAAAAAAGAGTTTTCAATATGGCAAGATAGAAGCAAGCATCAAGCTTCCCAAAACCGCAAATGGATTATGGCCGGCTTTCTGGATGATGGGTGACAATGACATGCCATGGCCTCAATGTGGAGAAATCGACATCATGGAAATGGGCCAACAGAACGGAATCACTGCCGGTACGACAGAAACCTACCTGAATACCGCCATCCATTACGGTACGGACTATGAAAGCGGACACCGTCAGGAATACCATGCCGACAATGTAGCTCAAAGTCTACAAGACGGCAACTACCATTCTTACTTGCTGGAATGGGATGAAAATACATTAACCGTAAGTATTGACAACGTAAAATTCCACACATTCGACATCAGCAAAATCAGCGGACGTTACGAATATTTCCATCATGACTTCTATCTCCTGTTCAACCTCGCTGTAGGAGGAAGTTTTACAGGCATTACCAACATAGATGACATTACAGCTTTGAAAGACGGAGAAAAAGTCAATATGTACATTGACTGGATAAAAGTGTATTAACCCTAATAATATAAACTATGAGAACAAAAAATTGTAAGTACACATTATTATGCGGAACACTCTCACTTTGTTTTATAGGTGGAGTTCCACCCATGCAGGCGATTGCCCAAACTACCCATTCGGCTGTTGAGCAACAAACCACTGCCGTAACAGGCGTTGTATCAGATGCAACGGGTCCTGTCATCGGAGCATCAGTTATTGAAAAAGGAAATACGACCAATGGTACCATCACCGACTTAGACGGTAAATTTACTTTGAACGTCCGTCCGGGAGCCACTCTTGTCATCAGCTATATAGGATATAAAACCGTAGAAATAGCAGCCAGCAAGAAGCCCCTGAAAATTGTCATGTCGGAAGACAGTAAAGTACTGAAGGAGGTTGTCGTAACAGCATTGGGTATCAAGCGTGAACGTAAGGCACTGGGATACGGCGTAGACGAAGTAAAAGGTGAAGCACTGACCAAGGCCAAGGAAACCAACGTTATCAACTCCATGGCAGGTCGTGTACCGGGACTGGTTGTCAGCCAGACAGCCGGAGGTCCTTCCGGATCTACCCGAGTTATCTTACGTGGTAGTACAGAAATGACAGGAAACAACCAGCCGTTGTACGTCATCGATGGAGTGCCCCTCGACAATACCAACTACGGTAGCGCCGGAACTTCCGGAGGCTTCGACCTGGGTGATGGTATTTCCAGCATCAACCCCGATGATATTGAAAACATGTCCGTACTGAAAGGTCCTGCCGCTTCAGCTCTTTACGGTAGCCGTGCCAGCCACGGAGTCATCCTCATCACGACCAAGAAGGCAAACGGTAAAGAAAAGTTCAGCGTAGAATACAACGGTACCCTGACTTTCGATACCCAGCTGGCTAAATGGAACGACATACAGCAGGTATATGGTATGGGTAGCAACGGAACATACAGCATCGATGCCATCTCGAATACGAACAAGAGCTGGGGACCGAAAGCCGACGGCAGCAACATGCTGAAATACTTCGACGGCGTAGAACGCCCCTACCTGATTATTCCAGACAATACATCTGCCTTTTTCCGTACAGGTCTTACCGCTACAAATACGGCTATCATCAGCGCCAACAGCGGTCATACCGGTGTACGCTTCACCTATACCGACATGAGAAACAAGGATATTGTCCCTCAGTCGAACATGAGCCGTGATATTTTCAATCTGCGTACCAATACCAGTCTTGGAAAAGTCGACGTAGACTTCAGTGCCAACTATACTCGTGAGGCTGTAAAGAACCGTCCGGCACTGGGCGACAGCAAGTCGAATATCGGAAAGAACCTGATGACACTGGCCACTACCTACAATCAGGAATGGCTGAAGACCTATCAGGATGAAAACGGAGAGTACTCTAACTGGAACGGTATGGACCCGTACAACGTGAATCCATACTGGGATGTTTACAAGAACTCCAACAATTCGAAGAAAGACCAGTTCCGTTTCAACGGTAAAGCTATCTGGAACATCAACAAGCACCTGAAACTGCAAGGTACCATCGGTGCCGAATTGAACTACTTCATTTTCGAAGATTTCAAGGCACCTACAACTCCTGGATACGAAGCCGGTTACTTGCAGAACAGTAACTTCCGCAACCGTATGTACAACTTCGAACTGCTGGCTCTTTACAACAATACATGGGGAGATTTCGATTTCAACGCGACCTTGGGTGGAAACATTTATAAGGTAAACAACCAGACTACAATCACTACCGCACAAGATATGCAGATTCGCGATGTAGTAGCTCTGATGAGTTTCAACGAAACCAGTCTGGAGCAAAACAGCTACCGCAAGCAAATCAACTCACTTTACGGAGCCGTGAATGTAGGATGGAAACATTTGGTTTACCTCGATGCTACCCTGCGTGGCGACCAGTCGTCTACACTGCCTATCGGAAACAATGTATATATCTATCCTTCTTTCTCCGGTAGCTTTGTATTCTCAGAACTGCTGAAGAGTAACCTGATGCCTTACGGAAAGTTCCGTCTGTCATGGGCACAGGTAGGTAACGACACCGATCCGTATCAGTTAGGACTGGTTTATACCAAATCCAAATTTACTTATCCGGGTTACACTATCGGCTATATCAACAATTCAACCATGCCGAACAAGAACCTGAAACCGACAAAGACGAACTCTTTCGAGCTCGGTCTGGAAATGAAGTTCTTGAACAACCGCATCGGACTCGACTTCACATATTACACCCAGAACAGTAAGAACCAGATTATGGGTATGGCAAGTTCATGGACAACCGGTTATAATTACCGCCTCATCAATGCAGGTGAAATTGAGAACAAAGGTATTGAAATAGCCCTCAACACCCGTCCGGTACAACTCAAGGATTTCTCTTGGGACTTGAACCTGAACTTCTCAAAGAACAGCAACAAGGTTAAGAAGCTGGTAGACGACATGGATATGTTCGAACTTGAAAAAGCTGCATGGCTGGATGTACAAGTTGCAGCTAAGGTGGGTGAAAACTTCGGTTCTATCGTAGGTCCGGACTTCAAGCGCAATGAAAACGGCGATATCCTGATCGACCCGCAGACCGGACTTCCTCAGTACGACAAGAGCAACCACGTTCTGGGTAATGCTTCATGGGACTGGACCGGTGGTGTCGGAACAACTCTTACCTACAAAAACCTGTCACTGTCTGCCCTCTTCGATATCAAAGTAGGAGCCGATCTTTACTCTATGTCAGCCCGTGCTTCTTACGAATCAGGAAAGAGCAAGGAAACACTTGCCGGACGTGAAGAATGGTATCGTTCTGAAGAACAGCGTCAGGCTGCCGGAATTGCCAAAGGCTCTCCCGACTGGACTCCGACCGGTGGTTTCATCGCTCCGGGTGTAATCGACAATGGCGACGGAACTTATCGTCCGAACGACATCTACATCAATCCGGAAGACTACTGGATGAGTGTCTGCCGAAACGCTCCTTCCATGTTTATCTACGATAACTCCTACATCAAGTGCCGTGAAATCACTTTAAGCTACAGAGTACCTCAGTCATGGTTGAAGAATGTAGTAAAAGGACTCACTGTTTCGTTCGTAGCACGTAACCCGTTCATCGTATGGAAGAACATTCCTAACATTGACCCGGATTCGAACTACAACAACACTACCGGTATGGGATTGGAATACGGTTCACTGCCGTCACGCAGAAGCTACGGTTTCAATGTCAATCTCAAATTCTAACAATATTCATCGTTCAATATATTAAAGTAGATATACAATGAAAAACTATAAATCATACCTTACCTTGATATTGACGGCATTCACCCTGCTCTTCACCGCATGTAGCGACGAATACATGGAAAGTATGAATACAGACCCGTCGAAAGCCGCAACCATCGATCCGAATGCACAGCTCACCACAGCTCAGTTGCAGACTTACGGCGACTTGAGTATGGTGGAAATCTACAGAAACTACCTATACTCCTTCAACCAGCAACTGATGGGATGCTGGAATACAACCAACTACGGAGGAAGACATACCGTCGACAACAATGAGATGGGACGCGTGTGGACCACATTCTATACCACAGCCATCAAAAACCTGACCGACGCACAGTATCGTACCAACGACAATGCCGACAAAGTAAACATCAACGCTGCCGTACGTATCTACAGAGTATACCTGATGTCCCTCATCACAGATATTCACGGGGACGTACCTTACAGCGAAGCCGGAAAAGGATTTTTGGAAGAAAAATTCAATCCTCGCTACGACACACAGGAAGAAATCTACAACGACTTCTTTACCGAACTGAAAACCGCAGGCAATAATCTGGATGCCAGCAAGGACAAAATCACAGGAGACGTTATCTACAACGGCGATGTAAACAAATGGAAAAAACTTGCCAACTCGTTGAGATTGAGATTTGCCATGCGTATCTCCAACGTAGCTCCTCAAAAAGCTCAGCAAGAGTTTGAAGCAGCCCTGCAAGATGAAGGAGGTATCTTCCAGAGCAGCGACGACGACGCACTGATTCAGTACATGGAAAAATCATTCAGTTTCGGACAAGAAACTTACACCGACTACCGTGGCAACGCTTTGTCACAGTTATTATTCGGTAATGACCCGGCAAATAACCCGAGCTACCTCTGCTCTACCTTCTTCAACCAGTTGTATAATACCGGCGACCCTCGTACATTCATGATCGGACGCTGCTACTACGACGGACTGATGAGCTCGACCAGCCCCGATAACCGTATTGACCTGACGAATGAAATGCTTGAAAAAGGTATCGATTTCCATCCGTGCGATCCGGGAGCATATTCTTGGGAACCTTGGCCGACAGGATACGACAGCGACATTCTGAAAGAACTGGCAGAAACCAATCCTTCTGTAACCGTGAGCGTATCTCGTGAAACCGAACCTAAAATGGCAAACAATTTCCTGAAAAGTACCAATCCCGGTGTCGTTATAACCTACGCAGAAGTTAAATTCCTGCTGGCTGAAGCAGCCCTGAAGGGATGGAACGCCGGAAGTGAATCGGTAGAAGATCTATACAAAGAAGGCGTACGTGCGGCCATGGATTTTCTGACAGACAATTACGGATGCGACCAGGTATCGGATGAAGCCTTCAACGAATATATTAGTAACAACGGAATAGGTTATACCAACGAACAGAAGAAAGAGGCCATCAATACTCAGGCATGGATTCTTCACTTCACCAATCCGGCCGAATGTTGGGCAAACATACGTCGTTCCGGTTATCCGAAGCTGAAATCACCAGCGGAATACGGATTTGGACAATACCTCACCGGAGGTACAGAAATTCCGGTACGTCTTTGCTATCCGGTGCTGGAATCTTCTTACAACAAAGCAAGTTACGAAGAAGCATTAAGTCGCATGGGAGGAACAGACAACTGGTATACTCCGGTATGGTGGGACAAAGATGCAACAAAATAACAACCATTTTTAAATTCGAATCAATATGAAAAAGATATATTCCATACTATTGATGATGCTTGCCTTGAGTTTTGGACTCATTGCCTGCACGGAAGAAACTCCCTTTTCTACAGCAACAGAGAATGATGATCCCCGCATTCTCGACCCGTTGTTTCCCGACCGCGTAAACGGCGAACTGCCAGTTGTTTCAAACATCAGTCGCGATGCCAATTTCTCGATGACCCTTACCGTTACTCCAGCCGATTATACAACCGTTACATGGTTCATCGACGGAGAAGAAATACAGACCGGAAAGGAAATAGACCTCGCATTGAAAGCAGGAACTTATCACCTGAAAGTGACTGCTACAACCAACATCGGTAAATCGACCTACCGTGAAGGACTTATTCAGGTAAATCCCTTGGCAGACGACCCCTGGGCTACGGAGGTTGCCTTTGAACGCATCATTGCCGCAGGAGAAAAAGCACAGCTTTATGGCGACAATCTCAATAAAGTAAAGAGCATCGTCATTGGCGGAAAAACAGCAACCGATGTCGTTTATACCGACAACGGAGCCAACAGCTACATTGAATACACTGTACCGGCAGACCTGACAGACGGAACGTATCGAATCATCCTTGTAGACGATGGAGGCAATGAATACGGAGGAAACAAAGTAACCGTTACACACGATGCACTTATCACAGCCGGCTCGGAACGCATCACAGCAAACAGTGAATGGGTGATGACAGGTATCAACCTCAACCAGATCGCATCGTTCACTTTCGCCGGACAGACCATAACCAGCTTTACCCGACAGTCGGCTACCGAAATAGCCTTTACCTGTCCTTCTCTGGAAGACGGAGAATACGCACTTACCGGAAAGACCACTTCGGGCAAAGAAGTAATGTTCTATACAAGCGAAGGAAACATCGCAGAACAGACTGTAGTCGTATCTTCGGAGAGAGTTTTGTGGGAAGGTCATCACTACGTATCATGGGATTTGCCTGATGATGATCCGAACAAGACTTTCAACCTGATTGGAAAAGATGTATTTGCCACTCTCAAGGCAGGAGCTGTATTGAACATCCATTACTCCGTAAATCCGGCAGACGTATACCATCAGTTACGTACCGCAACCGGCTGGTGGAATGACCTGCCAGGCACCTCTGTCATCGAATTCCAGAAAGACGGAGTAAAACAAGTACAACTCACACAGGAAGTGCTGGATAAGATTCAGACAGAAGATGGCTTCTTATGCATCGGACACGGATATTATGTAGATAGAATTAGCGTACAATAATACACTTAATAACATTATGATACACAAAAAAATTGCCTTAAATTTATTTTCCATAGCAATAGCTGCCTGTTCCATACAGGCAGCTCCCCCAGTAGCAATCGCTAAAGATGCCAAACTGGAGCAACAAGTAGAAACGACTCTCTCGAAGATGACGCTGGAAGAGAAGATCGGACAGATGACCGAACTTTCCATTGATGTGCTGGGAAGTTTCGTCGACGGAGAGTTCAAGCTAGATGAAGCCAAACTTCACCAAGCCATAGCCGAATACAAGGTCGGTTCATTCCTGAATGCACCGGGCCCAATTGCACAAGACAGAGCCAAATGGCAGGAAATCATAGGCGCTATCCAGTCTATGTCGATGAAAGAAATAGGTATTCCCTGCATTTACGGTCTGGACCAGAACCACGGAACGACTTATACGCTGGACGGAACACTCTTCCCGCAGAACATCAACCTGGGAGCTTCTTTCAACCCCGATCTGGCATACGAAGCAGCCCGCGTAACAGCATACGAAACTCGTGCCAGCGACTGTCCGTGGACATACTCTCCTACCGTCGACATGGCACGCGATCCACGCTGGTCGCGCGTGTGGGAAAACTACGGTGAAGACTGTCTAGTAAACGCCATCATGGGAAGTACAGCCGTTCGTGGATTTCAGGGAGATGACCCCAACCATATTCCAGCCGACCGTATCGCTACCTCGGTAAAACATTACATGGGTTACAGCATGCCACGCACCGGAAAAGACCGTACCCCTGCCTATATCTCTGTATCAGAGTTGCGCGAAAAATGCTTTGCTCCTTTCAAGGAATGCGTGGAAGCAGGAGCACTGACCATCATGGTCAACAGTGGTTCCATCAACGGTGTCCCCGTTCACTCCAACCACGAGCTGCTGACGAAATGGTTGAAAGAAGACCTCGGATGGGACGGAATGCTGATCACCGACTGGGCCGACATCAACAATCTGTATACCCGTGAACGTATTGCCGCCACCAAAAAAGAAGCAATCCAGATAGCTATCAATGCGGGTATCGATATGGCCATGGAGCCCTATGACCTGAACTTCTGTACCCTGCTGAAAGAACTGGTAGAAGAAAATAAAGTGCCGATGAGTCGTATAGACGATGCCGTACGTCGTGTCCTCCGGCTGAAGTATCGTCTGGGACTCTTCGAGCGCCCCAATACCCAACCTAAGGAATATCCTTTGTTTGGCAGCAAGGAACATGCCGAACTGGCTCTCCGTGCAGCCGAAGAATCGGAAATTCTGTTGAAGAACCAGAACAACATTCTGCCATTGGCTAAGGGCAAGAAACTGCTGGTTACCGGCCCGAACGCCAACTCCATGCGTTGCCTGAACGGTGGCTGGAGCTATTCATGGCAAGGACATCTGGCAGACAGATTTGCCGGAAGGTACAATACCATTTACGAAGCCCTGTGCAACAAGTTCGGTGCCGAAAACATCACCCTTGAACAAGGTGTAACTTACAAGCCGGAAGGTGCTTATACCGAAGAAAACGAACCGGAAATTGAAAAAGCCGTAGCTGCTGCAAAGAACGTTGACATCATCATCGCCTGCATCGGTGAAAACTCGTATTGCGAAACGCCGGGTAATCTTTCCGACCTGACCATCTCTCCCAGCCAGCGTGAACTCGTTAAGGCACTGGCTGCTACCGGTAAACCGATTGTCCTGATATTGAACGAAGGCAGACCTCGTCTGATAAACGATCTGGAACCTCTTGCCAGCGGAATCATCAACATACTGCTGCCGGGTAACTATGGAGCAGATGCTCTGGCAAATATTCTGGCAGGTGATGCCAATCCAAGTGCCAAGATGCCTTATACCTACCCGCGTCATCAGGCAGCACTTACAACCTACGATTACCGGGTAAGCGAAGAAATGGATAAGATGGAAGGAGCCTACGATTACGATGCGGTTATTTCCGTACAGTGGCCGTTTGGTTACGGATTAAGCTACACTACATTCGAATATAGCAACCTGCGTGTAAACCACTCTTCATTCACAGCTACCGACGAGCTCCAGTTCTCAGTAGATGTAACCAACACCGGAAACCGTGTGGGAAAAGAAACCGTCATGCTGTTCAGCAGCGATCTGGTAGCCTCGCTTGTACCCGAAAACCGCAGACTGCGTGCCTTCCAGAAAATAGAATTAAAGCCGGGTGAAACCAAGACCGTTACCTTGACCATCAAAGCCAGCGACCTCGCGTTCGTTGGAGCCGACGGTAAATGGATTCTCGAACAAGGTGATTTCCGTATGCAAAGCGGCAATCAGACACTGAACATTACGTGCAGCCAGACACACAAATGGGATTCACCTAACAAATAAATTCACCACTCAACTTCTAAAAAATCAGTTTTTTATCCCCATTTCTGCAAAGTGAATTTTGCAGGAATGGGGATTTTTTGTGAATGCTACTACTTCCTGCTCGCTAATTCGGCAGAGATCATTTCTGCCTTCACTAACTCCCTCCGATTTTTTGTACAAAACATTTTAGAATTTGTACAAATTTTCCAAAAATATCGAGAGAAATTTTCAGGAACAAGCGCAAAAGCCGTTCCAAACAAAATCAATCATGCTTTTTTGCTCTTCACGCCCTTCACCATCCCTGCTCAGATATAGAAAATCGATAGCTTGAAATACTGCAAAAGCCCGCAATTCAGACCGTGTGAAGGGCGTGAAGGGCAAAACAAGGTACAAATAATACTTAATTATTAATAAATATTGCTCCTACAGCAGCAATAAGCCCGAACAATCCTATAAAATTCATAGTTTTGTAATTTATTACAACCTCAAACTAAACGTTATTTATGTTAACGTGAATTCGACGAATTCAAAACAAAGCAAGCTGTGTGTCAAATGTACGTT
>ERZ780149.154-NODE-154-length-89889-cov-4.761293_pt1 | contig 89889 bp, 89 predicted proteins | sample MGYA00511367_ERZ780149 | MGnify/ENA primary metagenome ERZ780149 (study PRJEB29588, sample SAMEA2153852) | human gut metagenome | biome: human gut; feature: human-associated habitat; material: faeces | place: Denmark | collected 2008/2010 ... | reverse complement strand
GTCGTCGGGCGGACGGTGAGTGCCGGTGGCAGCAGAAAGCCGCGGTGCCCGTGTGAGAAAGCGGCCGCGGCCTTTGTAGGTGTTTAGAATTTGCAGCCCTCCGACTTCATGTATTGGAGGACATTGTTTGCGACCGGGCCGGCGACGGAGGAACCGTAGCCGCCGTTTTCGACGCAGACGATGAAGGCATAGTCGCCGGCAAAGCCGCAGAACCAGCTGTGCGGGGCTTTGCCGGTTCCGACTTCGGCGGTTCCGGATTTTGCGTGGAGTGAAAGTCCCGGATAATTGCCGTCGCCGTATGTGACTTTTACATTGTTTCGCATCATATCGGACAGCGTGCGTGCGGTCTCCGAACTGAGAAGGCGCACGCTTCCGGCCGCCGCGCCCGCCGCGGAATCGCTTCTGATAAGCTCTGCGCCCTTTTTGATGAGCGATTCATCCGAAAGCAGCACAGGCAGTGCGGCCTTGCCCTCTCCCGCGATTGCGCCCATGTACACCATCATCGAAAGCGGGTTCAGCTGATCCTCAAACTGGCCGATTCCTGCCCAGCCGATGTTCACATCCGCAGAATCAAAATTAAACGTGCCCGCGGCCGACTTTATCCCGTCAATATCATAGGATTTGGTGAGCTGCAGCGAATCCGCGTACTCAGCCAGAACATCGCCTCCAAGCTCCATTGCAAGCGTTGCGTACGCACAGTTGCAGGAGTTTGCCAGAGCACCGTATATGTCCATCGTGCCGTGAACCTTCGGGCAGGTGATTTTGTCTCCGCCCACTGCAAGGCTTCCGGTACATTTGTAAGTCCACTTGTTGATGCCGTCGATCTGCTCGATGGCGGCCGCCGTGGTCACCAGCTTAAACGTCGATCCCGGCGTCAGTGTGCCCGAAATCAGCTTGTTCATGTAGGTGCCCGGCAACGGGTTTGAAAGCGTGTTCCGGCCGTTTTCGCCCGGGTCGTAGCTCGGTGTGCTGACCATGCAGACAATCTCCCCGGTCTTGTAATTGTAAACGCCGACCAAACCGTTCCTGCCCGAAAGTGCCTCGTACGCGCTGCGATTTACCTTCGCATCCACGGTCAGGTAAACCTTTGAGCCGCCCATCTTGAGCAGGCCGCCCGTGCCGGTCACAAAATTATATCCGACCATGCGGCTCTTAAAAGCCACATTTGCACCCGTGGCAATGTTTGCCGCAGGATCGCCGGAAGAATGAAGATTCGCTCTGCGAATCAGTTCGTCCGAATTGTATCTCATGCCCTTTGAAGTATTTTTCAGAAGAAGCTTGCCGTTGCGGTCGTACACGCTGCCCACGCTGAGTTTTCCGTTTGCATAGATGTGCGTGTTGGCATAGAACGTCGCCCAGTCCGCACCGTTTGTCTCAATACGCACGATGAAGAACACAAGGCCGGCAAGGAGTACTGCAACAAGTGCCAGGCAAAGAAATGCCCGTCTTTCGAGTTTTTTCATCCGCGCCTTCCCCCTTTCACCGCAAGACTCGCATTTTCGCGAGTGTCAGCCGACTTGAGAAATGCAAGAAGCGCCCACGACACAATCATGCTCGTCCCGCCGTTTGAAACGAACGGGAAAGTTACGCCCGTGAAAGGCAAGATGTCCGTACAGCCGAAGATGTTGAGCATGGTCTGGAAAATAAACATGCTCATCGCCCCGCACGCACCAATCGTGTAGTAAGTCGAGCGGCCCGCCATGATGGATCGCACCGCAAAAATCGAAAGGGTCACAATCGAAAGCACCGCAAGCACGGCAATGATGAGTCCCCATTCTTCAATCAAAATCCCGAAAACCATATCCGTGTCTGCTGCAGGCAGAGTATCAAGCCAGCCGTTGCCGGCACCCGTGCCCACCAGACCACCGCTCGCCGCAGCCGAAAGCGTCCGACTCTGCTGATAGCCGGCAGCGTCAACAACCGCCGGATCCCAGATATGTCCCCATGTCTGAAAACGCGCGGCAATATACGGTTTGAACTGCAATATCATAAACCCGCCTGCAGCGGCCGCGCCCACCATCAGTATGAGCTTCGAAAAATCACCGCTTCGCAGGAAGGAAATTATCAAGAAAGTAACGAAAAAGATGATGGCAGTTCCGAAATCCCCCATCAGACCGAGGCACCCGAAACAAAATGCTGAAAACCCCATAAAAATCCAGAGGTTTTTTTTCTGAAAAAGCTCGTCGAGCGTCGCCGCACCAATCCATATAAACGCAACCTTCACCAGTTCGGACGGCTGGAAAGTCATCGAGCCGACCTGAATCCAGTTTTTTGCGCCGAAACCGAAAGTCCCGATCGTCAGATTTGCAATCAAAAGGAGAACCGCTCCGCCGAACATTACATAGCGAAGTGCTTTTGAGCGTTCGAGATTACGCAGAATCACGCACATCACAAACATAAGAAAAACCCCGATTGCGATCGCGATAAACTGCTTCATCAGCTTGTCCGGTGCGGAAGTCGCCACGACCGCCAGATTCAGCGTTGACAGGAAAAACGCGATGGTCTCCATCTCAACCGCATTCCTGCCGAGGGTCCGCAGCAGTGCCATGTAGATCCACATACACGCGCAAAGCCCGCCAAATGCAAGCAGTATCGAGCCGAGGTGCTCGGTTCCGACCGTAAACCAAAGCTGAAAAACCGTCAAAATCTGAAAAAGCGTAAGGGCTGCGAGTCCCGGCCCCGCGCTCATGACTTTCGTGTCGGCTTTTCGCATTGCGAGGTTGTTGTTTTTTTCTTCGAGGCTGATCGGAAGAAGCGTAAACTCCGTAAAGCCCGCTCGGATCACATCGCCGTATTCGAGCTTGATTTCCGGCCCTGTCTCGCCGACGCGGCTCACCTGAATATCGTTGATATATGTACCGTTCTTGGAGCCGAGGTCGCGGTAGCTCCAGACCCCCTCCGGATCCACCGTGTCGCGCATCAGGATGCCGTGGTTCCTGGAAAGTGCCGGGTCTTCTGCCGTAATGTCGCAGCTTGTCGCCCTTCCGATGACATTTTCCCAGTGCGTAACCGGCTCATTGATCTCCGATGCAAGCTCCCACGAACCGTACCGGTCCTGCCTGTATGTCTTCGCATTCACATACGCCCAGACCTCCGCCGGGTTTTTTGCCCGTATCAGAGAGAGAATTGAGCGCACCAAAATGTACAAGGCGAGCACGACAAAAATCCATCGCGTCAGCCCTGTGTAAAGCATCTCAAAGCTGAAATTTTCAAACAATTCTTCCATAGTCTCATATCCCCTTTGGGTGGCCGTTATTTTCTGAGTGTCAAAACGCCCTTGACGATGTCGTCCTTCGTCATGCCGTATTTTTTCTTGAGTTCATCAGGTTTTCCGGATTCGCCGAAAGTGTCCTGCTGTCCCACCATGTACATCTTAACCGGGCAGTGTGTCGTCACCACTTCCGCAACCGCCGATCCGAGTCCGCCGATTACCGAGTGTTCCTCTGCCGTCACGATTGCACCGGTCTCTTCTGCTGCCTTGACGATTGCTTCTGCGTCAAGCGGCTTGATGGTGTGCATATCGATTACGCGGGCCTCGATGCCGTGCTCTGCCGCAAGTTCCTCTGCCGCCTGCATCGCCTCGCTCACCATGATTCCGGTCGCGATGATTGTGATGTCTGCATATCCGCCGTCAGCCTTTGCCCCCTCTCTGAGAGTTGCCGCCTTTCCTATGCGGATTTCTTTTGCTGCTTCTTTCGTATAGAAAGTCGGAACCGCCGCGCGTCCGAGTCTCACATATGCCGGACCCTCAAAAGCCGTCGCCTGCCGGATGAGTTCCGCTGCACTCGCGCCGTCGGACGGGTTGATTACCGTCATTCCCGGAATCGTTCTCATCAAGGCAATATCCTCAAAAGTCTGATGACTCGCGCCGTCTTCGCCTACCGTGATTCCCGCGTGGGTCGCGCAAATTTTCACATTTGCATGCGTGTATCCGATGGAGTTTCTGATAATTTCAAAAGCTCTTCCCGCCGCAAACATCGCAAAAGTGCTGGCGCATACGACTTTTCCCGAGAGAGCCAGACCGCATGCCGCCGCATAGAGGTTTTGCTCTGCGATTCCCATGTTGAAAAATCTGTCCGGGTATGCCTTCGCAAAATCCGCCGTCATCGTGGATTTTGAAAGGTCTGCGTCCATAACCACGAGATTTGGGTTTTCCGCACCGAGTTCCACCAAAGTTTTTCCGTACGCCTGGCGCGTTGCCATTTTTTCCGCTGCCGCTTCGATTGCTGTTCTGAGTGCCATTACCATTCACCTCCGAGTTCTGTTACTGCCTGTTTTGCTTCGTCTTCTTTCGGCGCTTTGCCGTGCCAGCCCGGGTTGTCCTGCATGAAGGAAACCCCTCTGCCCTTGTTGGTTTTTGCAATAATCACGGTCGGCTTGCCCTTGCAGGCTGCCGCCTTGTCAAACGCTTCGAAAATCTGCCCGAAGTCGTGTCCGTCTATCATCAAAACATGAAAACCGAACGCCTTGAACTTCTCGTCAATCGGCGTTACCGTCATAACATCTTCATTTTTGCCGTCAATCTGCAGGCCGTTCCAGTCTACGATCGCGCAAAGATTGTCCAGCTTGTAGTGAGCCGCCGCCATTGCGGCTTCCCACACGAGCCCTTCCTGAAGCTCGCCGTCTCCGAGGAGCACATACACTCTGCCCGATTTCTTGCCGGCCTTTTCGTCCATTTTGCCAGCCATCGCCATTCCCACGGAAACCGCGAAGCCCTGACCGAGCGATCCTGTGGACATTTCGATTCCCGGAACTTTGTCTCTGTTCGGATGACCTTGGAAACGGCTTCCGAGCTTACGCAGACTCATCATGTCTTCCACGCCGTAGTAGCCTCTTTCCGCCAGTGCCGCATACTGCACCGGGCCTGCGTGCCCTTTGGACAAAATGAATTTGTCTCTGCCTTCCATTCTCGGATTCGCCGGGTCTATGTTCATAACTTTGAAATACAGCGCGGTCACGATGTCCGCCGCCGAAAGCGATCCGCCCGGATGTCCCGAGCCTGCTTTATGTACTGCTTTGATAATGTCGATTCGAATCCGGGATGCGATGTCCTCGTATTTCTTAAAATCCATTTTCGTCCTCCTGGTATGTATGATATAAATTTATTTGAATTTCGGGAAGGTGCAGCAGCGGACCGCTTTGGGTGGCCGCCCTGATCCGGGCTTCTGGGGCCGCCGCACGCTTCTCGAAAAAATCTTACACTAACATTTTAATGGTTTTCGTTCAAATTGGCAATGCCTAAACTTACACTTAATGCCTCGTCAACCGAAGGAATTTGTGCTTCGCTGAGCGTGCCGATTCGTTCTTTTAGCCTTTGTTTGTCGATGGTTCTTAGCTGTTCCAGCAAAACCACCGAATTTTTGCTGAGTCCCCCCTGTGTGGCTGCCAACTCAACATGCGTCGGCAGTTTGGATTTTCCTGTCTGCGAAGTAACAGCCGCTACGATGATTGTCGGGCTGTATCGGTTTCCTACATCGTTCTGTACCACGAGTACAGGTCTTACTCCCCCTTGTTCTGAGCCTACAACGGGACTTAAATCAGCAAAATAAAGATCTCCTTTTTTTACTATCAAAGTCCAACACTCCTTTTGTGGGAATTTTGCGCGTTTTTTTCCCCGGCAAAATCCCTTCCTTTCAGTTCGGGTATCCAAAATTAATTTTGGATACCCTTAATTCTCTTTCGTGTTTATACTTCGCTCAAAATCTTTTTCATTGCATACGCTGTATAAAGCGCCAGGTCCCCGGCTGTCACGCCGTATTCGCCAAGCTCGCGGGCCGCCAAATCTCCGGCAAGTCCGTGGATATATACGCCGGCCAAGGCTGCCTCGAAAGCTCCTATGCGTGCGGGCTTTGCGGCTTGCCCCGCAGTCGCCTCAGTGCCGGGCACTGCGGTTCCGTCGGGCACTGCACCGGCTGGATTGCCGGGGGCAAAATCGAGTGCAGTGCCCGTGCCAACCTGGCTGCGCTGCCCCGCCAAACCGGTGATGATTCCTGAAAGCACATCACCGGAGCCTGCGGTCGCCATGCCGGGATTCCCTGTAGTATTAGTATATGTCTGTCTGCCCTCGGCGGCTACTAGAGTGCCTGCCCCTTTCAGCACGATTATCGCACGTGTTTTCCGAACCAAAGCGGCCGCGATGCGTCCGCGTGCCGCCGCTGAGGCTGCAGGGCCGGCACCGGAAGCCGCTGAAATTTTCGGGGCGGCCGGTGCCGCCGTGCAAGCCGGATCCTCTGTTTCGAGCAGGCGTCGTGCTTCTCCCATATGCGGCGTAAGTATCGTCTGTTCCGGGTAAAGGTCCGCACGGCGTCTGAGCAGCTCGAAAAGGCCGCAGTGTGCGATTATATTCAGACCGTCAGCATCGACAATCAGCGTTTTTTCGTATGAAATTAAAAGTTCTTTCACAAAGTCGATGCTTTCCTTTCCTTCTCCAAGTCCCGGACCTGCGCAGACCGCATCAAAATCCGCAAGGTTCTGTATTGGAAGTCTTCTCTGCATGCAGGTGGCTTCCGGAACGCCGACCTGAACGATAGGAAACAGGCACTTAGGGATGGCCGTCCGGACGAGTCCGGAGCCGGTGCGCAGCGCCGCCCGGGCCGCGAGTATCGCGGCCCCGGCCATTCCCTCGGAGCCGGCGGCGATCATGATTCGACCGCAATCGCCCTTATGTATTTCCTTATTTCGCCTTCCAATTATATTTTGGACCGTTTTTTCCGTAATCATACTTGCCATTTTAAAATCCTCTCATTATATTTCGCCCGGAAGCGAGCTCGGCAATTTCGATGCGAGCAGACGCGTGCTTACTCACTCAGTACGCGGAGCAGGTCTGCGAATATTCCGTATGCGGTCTGCTCGATTTCCGGCTCATGCTCCACGATGGAAATCTTTTTCATTAAATCCGTTGTTATGGACACCACCGATGTGGTGCTGTTCACCGATGCCAGCATATCCGTCAGCGGTATTTCCTGTGGCTGCACGCTCGCCTTAACCGTCCCATCCTGCCCGCGGCTTCCTCTGCACAAAAGCTTGATTACACAGTCTCTGCTGCGTGCCGCCTCGATATCCGCCAAAGTGATGTCCTCGATGCCTCTGCGCTCCACCTTATCCGGCGTTATGCCCGCGTCCATGAGAACGTTGAGCAGTGCAGTGATTTTTGCGGCTGCATCATAGCCTTCTATGTCCATGGCAGGGTCTGCCTCAATAAAGCCCATCGCCTGCCCGTTTTTTATAATTTCGTCGTAAGATTTTCCCGCCGCCATTTCTTCGAGAACATAGTTGGTCGTGCTGTTGAGGATGCCCGAAACTTCGGTAACCTCCGCGAGCTTGAGCGTTTTTTCAACCAAATTGAACACCGGCGTACCATCCATAACCGTCGTTTCATAGAAAAACCTGCATCCTTTTCGTGTGGCCATATCGCGCAGTTTCGCAAATTTCCATGCTATCGGCCCTTTGTTGGCGGTGATTACATCCCTGCCGCGTGCAAAAGCCGTCTCGATATGCGTGATAGCCGGCTCACCCGTAAAAATATTCAGCGGCGTCATTTCAACGAGTACATCGTAGTCCGCATTGGATGCGATTTCCATGGTGCTCATTTGTGAAAGCGGCATATGCGACGAAAAAGCCCCCTCCGTCTCAACATCATGAAGTGCCGCAGCCAGATCGATGCCTGTCGAATTCACGAGGTTCCCGCGCGAGCCCGTCGCAATTGCTGTTACGATGACATTGTATCCGTATTTTTCTTCTATCTGCTTGCCCTTCTCGATCAGGAGCTTCGCGAATGCTCTGCCCGCATTGCCAAAGCCCATGAGTGCAAGTTTCTTCGTTTTTTGTGTTGGCATTATCGTATTCATTGCTGTACTCTCCTTTGTTTTTCCGGTTAATTTTTATTAATATGCAAAAAAATTGTCCGCCTGGAGCATTCACCCGCATTTCGGACAATCTTTCAATGTATACACCATATCTTGCATATATGTTTTTTTGCATTTGGTGATTTTGTAAACGGGTGTTTACATTTTTGCGTTTTTCAAAAAACACATATATATACTCTCATGTATGCAAAACAGTGCATGCCGGCCATGCGATTGGCACGCGTCTTATGCCGAAGGTCAAGGGCGCCAAACAGCCAAGGCCCGCCGGGTGCCGGTCCACAGGCCTAGAGGCCGAGGAACAGGCTTGCCATCGCGAAGTAAATGCTGAGAGCCACCGCGTCGGAGATTGACGAGATTGCTGGATTTGCAATGAGCGCCGGGTCGAGTTTCGCTTTTTTTACAAGAAGCGGAACCATACTGCCGAGGACTTTGGCGAAAATTACGATTAACAGCATTGCACTGCAGACCGTGAGCGCAATCGAAATTTCGTAGCCGTCCAAAAGGCAGATTCTCAGGAAGTTAAAGGCACTCAGAATCGCTCCGATGACAATGCCGATTCGGATTTCTTTCCACAGAATCCTGAGGGTGTCGGAGGTGTCAACCTCGCCGGTTGCAAGACCGCGGATGATCAGTGTCGCCGCCTGGGAGCCGGTATTTCCGCCCGTGCCCATCAGCATCGGCATGTAGGCAACCAGGCAGATAATTTCCGAAAGTTTTGCCTCAAAATTCGTGATGATCATTCCCGTAAAAATATATGCGACCATGAGGATGAGCAGCCACGGGAGCCTGCTGAGGGCATGCTTCCACACGGAAATATCCAGATAGTCCTTGTCCGGGTCATCAAAATTGATGACGCCGTTCATTCTTTCGATGTCCTCCGTCGCTTCCTCTTCCATTACGTCGAGAATATCATCGACGGTGATGATGCCGACCAAGCGGTGCTCTTTGTCAACAACAGGCATCGCCAAAAAGTCGTATTTTTTGAACTCTTCGGCAACCTCTTCCTGGTCGTCGTATACATTCAGCCACACATAGTCGGTGTGCATGATGTCCTTGATTTTGACGCTGTCATCGGTTATGACAAGCGTGCTCAGCGAAACGATACCGATGAGTTTTCTGCCTGCGTCCTTGACATAGCAGGTGTAAATCGTCTCGGCATCCATTCCCTCTTTCTTAATGTGCGCCAAAGCCTCTCCCACGGTCATGTCCTTCTGAAGGCTGATGTATTCAGGCGTCATAAGGCTTCCCGCGCAAGTGTCCGGGTAGTTCAAAAAATTATTGATGAGCTGCCGCTCGTTCTTTGGCGTTTTTTCGAGAATCTTATCGACCAGATTGGCCGGAAGTTCCTCCAAAATATCGATTTTGTCATCGAAGTCAAGTTCGCCTACGATATAGCTTAATTCCTTATCCGTTATGCCGTCAACGATTTTGAGCTGGTCGTCGGACGGAAGGTAGGAAAAAACCTCAACCGAAACATCTTTCGGCAGGAGTCTGTAGACGACGATGATTTTTTCGATGTCATCCGGATCCTCCAAAAGTTCTTCGAACATTTCAGCGATATCCGCATCGTTGAACTTCAAAAGTTCATCCTTCACCATGAAGTATTTTTTTTCTTCAAGGAGCTGATAGATTCGCTCCATGGATTCCTTCAAGATGTCGTCAGGGTTTCTCAATGTGTTCTGATCCACTGGAATCATCTCCTCTCTCGTGCGCCCTGCCGCCGCCGCATCCCAATGCTTAGAGGAGAATTACAGACTGAGCAGCGATAGGGCTGTGCAATTTTAAAACGTTGTTCTTCCCATCGGGGACACTATCCATATCTCTGCTCCTTTCTTTGCGTTTTGTTTAACAATCTATTATATCTCTTTTTGTCCTTCGTTGGCAAGAGAAATATTCACGATTCGCCCAGGATCCAGGCCTGCCTCGAGTGCGCGTCTGAGCGGTCCTTCGAACGAGCCGACTTTTTCCGGCACATGGGCGTCGCTTCCGATGATAAAGCTGACATCAAATTTTGCGGCAATTTTAATCTCCTCCACCGTAAGGTGTGCGTGCTTGTCGTTGATTTCGATAAGTGTGCCCGTGTCCGCGCAGGCTTTTGCGATATCCTCAATGTCGAACGGCCCCTTGTCGCCGGGGTGTGTGAGCACATCAATGTGATTGCCTGCCTCTTCATTGAAATACAGGCAGTCCAGGATCATCGCCGTGTTTGCGACCTTCAGCGAAGAGTCCTCTCCCCTGAAAAATCCCGCATGCTTATATGCGTAATTTGCAATCATTCCCGCGTGCCGGATTCCGTAGTGGTACCCCGCGAGCAAAATGTTGTAATCTCCGCGCTCCGAAGCCGGAACATCGATGTACGGCTCAATACGCATCGTGTTGGCTTCCACGCCGAGCAAAATCTCCATGTCCGGAAATTCTTTCTTGAGAGCCGCAATCTCCGCACGCATCTGTGGGATTTTTGCCCTGTCAAGCCCGTAAGTCATGTGCCCCGGGCCGTGATCGGTAATCGCAATCGACTTTAGGCCCTTTGCCGCAGCAACGCGCACATTGTCTGCAATACTTCCTTTGCCGTGCGAGTAAGTCGTATGCGTATGGTGGTCGTAAACCATCCTGTATTTTGCTATTATTTCGTCAAATCTATCCATAAAATCTCCGTTTCTTCGTGCCTTCGTGCCGTCCGGGTGCATCCATGTCCGCACCGGCCCGGCATTGGTTTTGCTGTGCCGTCCGGGCGTCAGATGATCCGAATTTCCGGTTCCAGCATCACGCCGAATTTGTCATATACCGTGTTCCTTACAAGGTCAATGAGCAAAAGAATATCCGTCGCCGTCGCGCCGCCTTTGTTGATAATAAAGCCGCTGTGAAGCGTCGAAACCTGTGCTCCGCCGACGCTGACACCTTTCAGGCCCGCATCTTCGATAAGTTTTCCCGCAAAAAATCCCTCCGGGCGCTTAAAAGTGCTCCCCGCGGAGGGATACTGCACCGGCTGTTTCGTATTTCGTTTTGCCGCAAGTTCGCGCATTTTCCCGCCGATTTCATGTGGCAGGCCTTTTTCAAGCTTAAGCTCCGCCTCGACTGCGATGAATCCGTTTTGCTGAAGAATGCTGCTGCGGTATCCGAACTGCATTTCTTCTCTGCTGAAAACCCGCTCTTCCTCACCGTCCGGCGAAATCGCGCGCACGCTCATAACGATATCTTTGAGTTCTCCGCCGTATGCACCGGCATTCATAAAAAGCCCTCCGCCGAGCGTTCCGGGGATTCCGCTTGCAAATTCAAATCCCGCAAGGCCTTCGTTCATCAAAATTTTTGCGAGGGATGACATGTAGATTCCCGTTTGGCAGACCACCCGGTCTTCATTCACGGCAACATCCGCAAAATCCTGCATTTTGATAACCGCACCCGCATAGCCTTCGTCCCTGAAAAGAATGTTCGAGCCGTTCCCGAGGAACAGGTGCGGAATTTCCTTCTTTGCCAAAGCCTTCAGAACCTCTTTCAACGCATCCGCAGAGCTGACTTTTATCAGTACCGCCGCGCGTCCGCCTGCCTTAAACGAGGTGTAGTTCTTCATGTCGGCATTTTCTTCGATTTCGATTTTATTCGATGCCGGCATCTTCGCCACATCCGGTGCCGCTGTCTCCGGCGCTGCCGTCTTTGGCTCCGTCAGTCCTTCCAGTGCCGCTCTTATGTTCTCCTGTATTTGGAGGGTCGAACATTTTTCTGAGCTTTTCGCCCCGTCTGCTGTCCCCGTCTTTGTTAATTCTGTCTTCACAAAAAATTTCCTCCTTGTCGACATTGTATTTGCTGAAATCCTCGTACGCAATCGTGCATGTATCCAGCATTTTGCTTTCGAGCTTCGCGTTGATACCCCTGCTCAGGTATGTATACAGGATAGCGAAAACCGGCACACCCAGAATCATTCCCGGGAAACCAAAGAGTCCGCCGCCCACGATAATCGCAAACATTACCCAAAAGCTTGCGAGCTTGGTGGTTTTTCCGAGAATCCTCGGCCCGATGATATTTCCGTCGAGCTGCTGAATGATGAGGATGATAATTCCGAACTTCAGTGCCGCAATTGGTTCCACTATGAGCAAAATGATAATGGAAGGAATCGCTCCGATAAAAGGCCCGAAAAACGGGATGATGTTCGTCACTCCCACGACAACGCTTATGAGCATCGTCATTGGTATTTCAGATATCGTAAGCACGACGAAGCAAAGGATGCCGATAATCGCCGAGTCTATGATTTTCCCGTTGATAAAGCCGCCGAAGGTCTGATTGCTCAGCCTTCCCAGCTCGAAGAATTTTTCGGCTCTTTCCTGTTTGAATGTCGCAAGTATCAGTTTACGCGTCTGCGCCGCAAAAAGTTCTTTGCTGTTCAATATGTATACGCAGATAATCAGTGCCACGAATATGTCGAGCACCGTTCCGAGCGTTCCGACGACACCCGTCAAAATGGCTTCGGCTCCCGGCAGCACTCTGTCCTGCGCCCACAAGATGATCGTGTCGGACATGTTTTCCAGTTTTCCCTGCAAAAGCGTCGCAAATTCCGGGTTCTGGTCCACGTTCGCACTGATCCAGTCCTGGGCTCTTTCCGCAATTTCGGGTGCTCCCATTGCCAATCCCATAATGCTGTCCCAAAGATCCGGGATTACAAGCATCATCAGTCCCGCAACCACAACGATGAGCAGTGCCAGTGCCGCCAGGGTTCCGAAAAATCTCGCAAATTTAAAGTCCCTCGCCGGTTTCTTGAATCTGCCTTTGTTGAGTTTGTATACCAGCCTTACTGTAGCATTGTAGATCGGACAAAGCAGATACGCCATAACGATTCCTATGTAAAAAGGCATCAGAATGTCGTTGAGCTTCGCAAAGCCTTCTTTGATTACCGGCATGTGGTTCACCACGTAATACGCAATAATCAGAATGACCCCGACCAAAAGCATCATGAGCGTTTGTTGAAGATATTTGTTTTTTAACTTAATCTTTTTCTCGTTCATTTTTTTCTCCGTATGTGTTATACTTAATTATATTATACAACAAATAAAGGAATTGTAAAATGAGAATTTTAGTAATAAGCGACACTCACGGAAAAAATGAGCGCGTTTACGATGTATACAACAAACTTGCTTCCGCAGGCGGTCCGGCAGGCCGCTCCGGTGGACTCTCCGGCGGGTTTTCAAGCGGGCTTTCCGACTGCCTCTTCGGCAGCCGCCCGGCGCCACAGCCCGGCTCGCACCGCACCCCGCCCGTTGACATGATTGTGCACTGCGGTGACTACTACGCCGACGCACAGGAAATCCGTGCCCGCCTTGGCATCCCGGTTCTGGCAGTCAAGGGCAACTGCGACGGCTGCTTCGACTTTGAAGCCTGCTCCCTGCTTGAAACCGAGTGCGGCGACATCCTTATTACCCACGGTCACATGGAGGATGTCGGATTCAGCATGCAGAAGCTTTACTACAAAGCTCTTGAATCCGGCTGTATCGGCGCATTCTTCGGTCACACCCACAGAAGCGTTTTCGTTGAAACCGGAGGTATGTACCTGCTGAATCCCGGCAGCCTTTCGCAGCCGCGCGACGGCTCCGGCGGAACTTTTGCTTTGGTCACAACTTCGGAAGACGGCCTGCAGGCCAAAATCTATTATTACGAAGACTTTATGCTGCCCGCAGCCGGCGTTGGTTCGACCGGTGGCGGAGCGGATGCACCAGACAACTCAGCAGCTGACAACTCGGCCGCCGGTGGCTCCGCTTCTGCGCCCGAAACTCCGGCGTCTCCGGCGGCATCTCCGGTGGCTCCGGCCGTGCGGAAACAGAAACAGAAACCCAAGGTCAAAGGCGGCCATCTTCGCAGCCTCATAAACTATAGCGACAGATTCTAGCCGCACGGAGCAAGGGGCCGCGTGACTGGCCGAATGGTTGCACGGCGGCGCAAACGCTAGCATTTTCACGAAAAGGTGCCTTTTTTGAGGGCGGATGGTGGGAATTGCTTAATTATTTCAAAAATGTAATTTTTTCCAAAACACAAAATTTAAAATTCCATATACCTTCGGAGGTCACATTATGAACACTAAAATGGATATGAACAAGCTCATGGCGGATTTTCCGCCGGTCGCTCAGATGGCGGATTATAAGGAGATCTTCTGGATCAATCCGGACAGCGGCAAAGGCGGCTGCACAAAGGGCACCGGCAAAGACACACCCGGCAGCGACACTGCAGCGGAAGGGGGCACTGCCCGGTGCGTTTCCGGCGAAGGCATCTTGCAGCAGCCGGAAACACAGCAGCCGGAAGCACAGCAGCCGGTGCTCGGCATGAGGGACGTCGAAGATGCGGCAGCAAGGCTTGCACGCTTTGCGCCTTACCTCGCCAAGGCTTTCCCGGAAACCGCCAAATCCGGCGGCATCATTGAATCGGATTTGGTGGAAATCGCCCGCATGAAACCTGCGCTCGAGCACATGAGCGGGCCGATTTCCGGCAGGCTCTTCCTGAAACGCGACAGCCACCTGCCGGTTTCCGGCTCGATTAAGGCAAGAGGCGGCATTTATGAAGTCTTGAAATTTGCCGAAGAAGTCGCGATGAAGGCAGACATGCTGAAAGAGACGGACGATTACAGCATGCTGGCAGAGGACAGATTCCGCGAGCTCTTTTCAAAATATTCGGTTGCGGTCGGCTCCACCGGCAACCTTGGCCTGTCGATCGGCATTATCAGTGCCAAGCTCGGCTTCAAGGTTACAGTTCACATGTCCGCCGACGCGCGACAGTGGAAGAAAGACCTTCTCCGCTCCAAAGGCGTTACCGTCATTGAATATCCGGACGATTATCAGGCAGCGGTTGCACAGGGACGCCGGGAAGCCGCAGATGACCCGACATGCCACTTTGTTGATGACGAAGGTTCGGTTGACCTTTTCCTTGGTTATGCGGTTGCCGCTCTCAGAATCGGCGCGCAGTTTGAGGAAGCCGGAATCACCGTTGATGACGAACACCCGCTTTTTGTGTATATTCCGTGTGGGGTCGGCGGGGCTCCGGGCGGCGTTACATTTGGCCTTAAGCAGATTTACGGCGATAATGTGCATGTATTTTTTGCAGAGCCGACACATGCGCCTTGCATGACCCTTGGTCTCATCACGGGACTTCACGACGGGATTTCGTGCCGTGACATCGGAATTGACGGAATTACCGATGCGGACGGTCTTGCGGTTGGCAGAGCCTCATATCTTGTGTCTTCCTTTATGCAGACGCTCCTTGACGGCTGTTACACGATTGACGACGAAAAACTTTATCCGTTCCTGACGCGGCTTGCCGACAGGGAAAAAATCTACATTGAGCCGTCTTCCTGTGCTTCGTTCACAGGTCCTGCGCTCGTATCCGCCGCTGCGGAATACCTCGAAACGAAGGGGCTTACGGACAAAATGCAGAATGCCTCCCACATCTTATGGGCAACGGGCGGAAGCATGGTGCCTGACGGCGAAATGAAGCTGTATTACGAAAGAGGAAAATAAGGAAAGCCGGTAGATTGCAATGATGAACCACATTTCAAAAGAGTTAATAGGAAGCGCCGCGGCATTTTTTAAAGTCCTCGGCGATGAAACAAGGATGAAAATCCTCTGCACGATAGCTGACAGCGAGGTCTGCGTCAACGACATCGCGGAGGCCGTTGACATGACAAAGTCGGCGGTTTCCCACCAGCTAAAGCTGCTCAAGGATGATGATCTCGTAAAAAGCCGCCGGGAGGGCAAAAACATTTTTTACTCCCTCGACGACCAGCATGTCATGGATATTCTGGATATTGCTTTCGTGCATATCACGCACAAAAATCACGCAGCGGACTGTACCTGCTCCTGCTGCCACGATGCACATAACTAATACAAAAGTTGGCTCTTTCGGAAGCTTATTCTGAAAAAAGCCAACTTTTCTTTTTTTTATGATCGTCGAACTGTCAAGGAGTGCCGCCCACTATTCAACCTTCAGCGCGCGCATCGCGTTGAGGATGGCAATTACCGATACACCGACATCTGCGAATACCGCGGCCCACATGTCTACAAGACCGATTGCACTGAGTACCAATACGATTAATTTAACCGCAAGTGCAAATACCACATTCTGTTTTGCGATGCCAAGCGTTTTTCTTGCGATATCCATCAGGCTCAGGAGCTTCGATGGTTCGTCCGTCATGATGACAACATCCGCCGCTTCAATGGCTGCATCCGAGCCAAGGCCGCCCATCGCAGCCCCGACATCCGCTCTGGCAAGAACCGGAGCATCGTTGATGCCGTCGCCGACGAACATAAGCTTTCCTTTCGGTGATTTCGCCGCAAGCAGTTTTTCGACTTCTTCTACCTTATTTTCCGGCAGAAGTTCTGCATGAATTTCATCGATTCCGAGTTTCGCGCCGACGCTTTCCGCAGCCGCTCTGCTGTCCCCTGTCAGCATAACCGTCTTGATTCCCCTTGCTTTCAAGCCGCGGATTGCCTCTGCCGCGTCGTCCTTAATCTGGTCTGCAATCGTGATATAGCCTTCATATTTTCCGTCTACCGCGATATGAACCACGGTTCCCGCAGCGGACGCCTCTTCATAAGTAATCTGCTCACGCTTCATCAGTTTGGCATTTCCCGCCAGAACCGTATGCCCTTCAATCACAGCCTGCACGCCGTGACCTGCGATTTCCTTCACATCGCCAATTTGCGATTTATCGACTTTTTCCCCGCTTTTCTCCTCAAAATCCTCTCTCAAGGATACCGAAATCGGATGGCTGGAGTTTGCCTCTGCATAAGCCGCATAACGCAGCAGTTTGTCTTCTGAAAGTTCTCCGCAGGTGTGAACCTCTTCCACCTTGAAAACACCTTTGGTCAGGGTTCCGGTTTTATCCATGACCACGCATTCGGTATGCCCTGCGGCTTCCAGATAGTTGCTGCCTTTTACGAGCAGGCCGATTTTCGATGCGCCGCCGATTCCGCCGAAGAAGCTCAGAGGAACCGAAATTACCAAAGCGCACGGACAAGATACTACGAGGAAGTTCAGTGCTCTGTAAACCCAGTCCTTAAACAAAGCCCCGGTGAAGCCCGGCGCACTGCCGACAATTCCTCCGCCGATCAAAAGCGGTGGAACGAGTGCCAGAACCACAGCCGCTCCTACAACTGCCGGTGTGTAAACAGCCGCAAATCTTGTGATGAAGTTTTCCATCTTTGCCTTCTGGCTGGTCGCATTCTCTACCAGTTCCAAAATCTTGCTAACCGTGGATTCGCCGAATTCCTTGGTTACCTCAACTTCCAAAAGTCCGCTTTCGTTGATGCAGCCGCTGAGGATCTCACTTCCCGCCTCTACATTGCGCGGAACCGATTCTCCGGTCAGTGCCGCAGTATCCAGCATCGAAGTGCCGCTCAAAACTTTTCCGTCCAAAGGAACCTTTTCTCCCGGCTTAATCACGATGACATCACCGATTTTGACCTCTTCGGGATCAACCTTTTTCGTGTCGCCGCCTTCAAGCTTTAAGTTCGCATAATCCGGGCGGATATTCATAAGCTCCGTAATGGATTTTCTGGATTTGCCGACCGCATAATCCTCAAAAAGTTCCCCGACCTGATAGAAAAGCATAACCGCAACTGCTTCCGGAAGTTCGCCCGTTGCGAAGGCCCCGACCGAAGCAACCGCCATCAGGAAGTTCTCGTCGAACACTTTGCCTCGGCTGATGTTGCGAATCGCTTTCCATAAAACCTTGTATCCGATTTCCAGATACGCTGTCAGATATACCGCAAGCTTCAAAAGATATGGCTCCGCCGGAACCATAATCGCAATCACGAACAAAACCGCTCCGATCGCAAGTCTGATTATCGTCTTCTTCATCTCACGCCACTCCCTTCCGAAAATTTCTAGAGCTCCTTGATTACTACGTCAGGTTCTGTTTTCTTTACTGTCTTTGCAATCTTCTTATAGGTTTCATCAAAGCCTTCTTCTTCCACATCCAGAACCATCTTCAAAGTAAGGAAGTTTACGGAAGCGCTGTTTACGCCGTCGAGCTTTGCTACGTTTCTTTCAACCTCTGCTGCACAGTTTGCACAATCAAGTCCTTCAAGTAAATATGTCTTTTTCATTTTATGTTCCTCCTGTTTTGTATCATTTTTATTATTCTCATAGAGTTGAGCAATTATTCAACTGTTGTCTTTATTATAGTTGAACAACTATTCAATTGTCAATACTTTTTTGAAAAAATTTTTGCTTTTTTTCCGTTCTGTGATATAATTTCCGTATGAAGAAAGGCTCGCTTATGAAATATGAAATTTTAACTGTTAAACAATTCCAAATTGCCTATCCCGGGATTTACAAAAGATGCTTTTCGTACAACAGCATCCGTCACCCGTTCTGCAAGGCAGAGGTGACCGGTGACGCCCTTGCGGGTACTTTTGCTGTCCCGAAAAAGCCCGAAGTTTCACTGAAAAAGCAGATTTTCGGCTACTGTATCACGGAAGGCCGTCTTCTCTTTATCGACGATACGGACTATGTTTCAACGCTCCTTGCCGCGCTTGAAACCGCAGAGCCGCATGCGAGCGATTCACCGATTTTGCTTCTCTATGATCTCATGGAGTACATGATTAAAGACGATATGCTTTTCCTTCAGAGTTACGAGGACGAACTTGAAGACCTCGAGGATATCATAACCGGCGAAAAAGAAGATGACGATGTGGATTTTGAAAAAACAATCCTTGCAATGCGAAAGAATCTTTCGAGGCTCGGCATGTACTACGACCGCCTCTCCGACGCAAGTGACACGATTCAGCAGTGGGCGGCGGAGCAGCACATGAAGGCCAAGCCGCTGCCGGAAATTTACGAAAACAAGATAAAGAGGCTCGGTGCACTGGTTGCAAGTCTCAAGGAATATTCGATCCAGCTTCGCGAGCTGCGGCAGTCCCGCATCGACATCCGTCAGAATCAGATTATGCAGCTTCTGACGATTATCACGACGATTTTCATGCCGCTGACGCTGATTACCGGATGGTACGGAATGAACTTCCGCAATATGCCTGAACTTTCGCACCCGTATGCCTACGGCTGCGTGGCGGTTTTTTCCGCCGTTGTGGTGCTCATCGAAATCCTGCTCTTCAAGAGGAAAAAATGGTTCAAATAAAAAAATCCCAAGCGGTGCGCCGCCGAGCGCACCCAAAAAAGCCCCGAAAGGCGGGATTTCCTTTCGGGGCTTTTCAGATAATTTTTATGTAATCCTTCCGGATTTATCTGCTCTTTATATAATTTTCGATAATGCGGATGCATTCCTCCTGCGACAGCTTGGAAGTGTCCAGCGACAAGTCGTAATTGCGGACATCCGTCCACTCCGTTCCGGTGTAGTGCTTGTGGTAATCGGCACGGTTTTTGTCCGTCTTATCGCGCAGTGCCGTTGCTTCCGACTTATCAATTCCGTACCGCTGCATCAGCTTTTCGATGCAGTAGTCCTTGTCCGCATGAATGAACACGCGCACAAGGTTCGGGTGATCGCGCAGAATGTACTGCCCACATCTTCCGATGATAATGCAAGACTCGTCCTGATCCGCCACTCTGCGGATAATCTCGGACTGGAACTTAAAAAGCTCTTCTTTCGTCAGTTTGTTTTCAGGATGCGGCTGGGAAACCAGCGCCCCTTTGGAGATTCCGTGTTTACGCAGGAATTTATCCTCAAGTTTTTCGTCGGTAAGATTGAACAGTGCCTCGCTGATTCCGCTGTTTTCAGACGCCATGCGAATCAGCTCCTTGTCATAATATCTTATGCCAAGAGCCTCTGCCAGACGATGTGCGATTCCTCTTCCGCCGCTTCCGTATTCACGGGCGATTGTAATTACATATTTCTCCATATCATTCTCCTAACTTTTACTCGCCTAAGTAAGCTTTCTTTACTGCTTCGTCATTCATCAAATCCTTTGCATCCCCGCTGAGAACGATTTTCCCTGTTTCCAGTACGTAAGCCCGATCCGCAACTTCCAGCGCCTTCTTCGCGTTCTGCTCAACCAGCAAAACGGTCGTTCCGCTCTTCTTAATCTCCTGGATGATTTTGAAAACCTCACCCACAAAAAGAGGCGACAGACCCATCGAAGGTTCATCCATCAGAATGATCTTCGGGCTGGACATCAGTGCCCTGCCCATTGCAAGCATCTGCTGCTCGCCGCCTGACAAAGTACCCGCAATCTGACTTTTTCTTTCTTCAAGCCTCGGAAATTTCTCATAAACCATTTCCAGATTCTTCGCGTATTCCTGCTTGTCTTTGCGGGTATACGCACCCAAATCCAGATTTTTAAATACCGAAAGCTGTTGAAAAATTCTTCTCCCTTCCGGTACATGTGCCATACCCATCTCTACGATTTTATGCGGCGGCATCTTCGTTAATTCCTTGCCCTCAAACTTCACACTGCCGGATTTCGCCTTCAGAAGACCCGTAATCGTGTGCAGCGTCGTCGTCTTACCGGCACCGTTTGCGCCAATCAGAGCGATAACTTCGCCCTCGTTGACATCGAATGAAATCTTTTTGATAGCGTTGATGGCGCCATAATTGACTTCTAAATCTCTTATTTCTAACATTGCCATATGCGCGCCCTCCTTATTCGCCCAAATATGCCTTGATAACTTCCGGATTGTTCAAAACATCCTTCGTCTTGCCCTGTGCCAGAACCGTTCCGAAGTTCAGAACCGTAAGTTCTTCGCAAATTCCCGCAACCAGTCTCATGTCATGTTCAATCAGCAGTACGGTCATATTGAAGTTTTCTCTTACAAACTCAATGGTGTCCATCAGTTCCTGTGTTTCGTTCGGGTTCATGCCGGCAGCCGGTTCGTCCAGCAGAAGCAGCTTCGGAGACGTCGCAAGCGCTCTTGCAATCTCGAGTTTTCTCTGTTTGCCGTAAGGCAGATTGGCCGAAATATAGTCCTTTTCATCCGCCAGTCCGAAAACTTCCAAAAGTTCCTCCGCCTTTTCATTCATCCCCTTTTCGGTTTTGTAGTAGGACGGAAGACGGAAGATTCCGCCTATCGTTGAGTATTTATAATCATTATGAAGCCCCAGCTTGACATTGTCAAGTACCGAGAGCTGTTTAAACAGACGGATATTCTGGAAGGTTCTGGCGATTCCTTTTTTGTTAATTTCGATTGTGCTGCTGCCTGTCAGCTTTTCGCCGTTGAGGAAAAAGTTTCCCTCGGTCGGTTTGTATACACCGGTGAGCAGGTTGAACGCGGTCGTTTTTCCTGCGCCGTTTGGCCCGATTAATCCGTATAACTGTCCCTTTTGGATCGTCATCGTGAGCTCGTCAACCGCCTTCAGTCCGCCGAAAGAGATTCCCAAGTTTTTCGTTTCAAGCATAGCTGTCATGCGCTCACCTCCTGACTTTCCTCAGCACCGGCTTTCGTTCCGCCTTTGCCGCCTTTGCTGCCTTTGCCGATATGCAGATATGATTTGAATCTTTCTTTATACATAGCCATGTTTTCGTTGTTGTTTACCAGCATCATTACGATCAAAAGGATTGCGTAAATCAGCATTCTGTAGTCGCTGAACGAGCCTCTGAGAAGTTCCGGAAGCGCGGTCAGTATGATTGCTGCGATAATTGAGCCTCTCATGCTTCCGATACCACCCAGTACGACGAAGACCAGTACCAAAATGGAAAGGTTATAGTCGAATTTTACCGCAACCAAGCTGGAAAGATTGTGTCCGTAAAGCACGCCCGCCATGCCCGCAAACATTGCGGAAATCGAGAACGCGATGAGCTTGTATTTTGTTATGTTGATACCGATGGACTCTGCCGCGATGCGGTTGTCTCTGATTGCCATGATGGCCCTGCCGGCTCTTGACTGTACCAAATTCAGGATTACGATTAATGTAATCAGCACCAGAACGAATCCAACGATGTAATTGGAGTCTCTCGGCGCACCTGTGATACCCATGGCGCCGTTGATGATGTTTTCAGCCGTCATGTCATCGAGTTCCATATTGTTGTAAGCGTCTACACCCAGTGCAAAATGTACGCCGTTGACGTCTTTTACAAGATAAATATTGTTTACGATATTTTTGATGATTTCGCCAAACGCTAATGTAACGATTGCCAGATAGTCGCCCTTCAGTCTCAAAACCGGAATACCGATCAAAATGCCTGCGACTGCAGCTACCGCGCCGCCCAGCAAAATCGCCAGTGGAAAGCGCACCCATACAGAGGTCAGGCTTTCCTGTGTCAGCATACTGAAAGTGCTTCCCACGAAAGCGCCCAGACACATGAAGCCCGCGTGTCCAAGGCTGAGTTCGCCGAGGATGCCTACAGTAAGATTCAGGGACATCGCCATAATTACATATGCGCAAATCGGAACGAACAAACCTTTAATCAGGCTGGAACCCGAAGGCAGTCCGCTGTATATGATGCAGAATACGAAACAGGCAAAAACGATTGCATAGGTGATTGCATTCTGCTTTGTTGTCTTATTTAAAGTCGTTGTCATTTTCTTCATCCCGTCCACCTACACTTTCTCACGCATTGCTTTGCCTAAAATGCCTGTTGGCTTTACTAACAGAACGATAATCAGCACGCCGAATACGATTGCATCCGAAAGCTGCGTGGAGATGTACGCTTTGCTCAGGTTCTCGATAACGCCGAGCAGGATTCCGCCGATCATAGCGCCCGGAATGGAGCCGATCCCGCCGAATACCGCAGCTACGAAAGCTTTGATTCCCGGCATTGCTCCGGTGTAAGGTCCGATAAGCGGATAGGAAGAGCAGAGCAAAAGGCTTGCAACGGCTGCGAGCGCAGAGCCGATGGCGAAAGTAATGCTGATGGTGCTGTTAACATTTACGCCCATGAGCTGAGCCGCTCCGCGGTCCTCTGAAACTGCCTGCATGGCAGCACCGATTCTCGTGTGGTTGATGAAAGTGGTCAGTGCGATCATGATGATGAGCGTAGCAGCAATTGTGATAATCGTCTCGCCTGTGATTGTAAGTCCCTGTGCAACATGCCAGTCACCTACCTTGAGCACATCCGGGAAATTCCTTGCGGCAGAACCGAAAATCAAAAGTGCGACATTCTGAAGGAAATAGCTGACGCCGATTGCCGTGATTAAAACAGCCAGAGGCGATGCGTTTCTCAAAGGCTTGTATGCGATTTTTTCAATCGCTACGCCCAGTACCGTACATACGATAATCGCTGCGATAATTGCAACCGCAGGCGAAGTATGCGCGGAGGAAACCGCTGTGAAAATTACAAACCCCCCGATCATGATTACATCACCATGAGCGAAGTTTAACATTTTTGCAATTCCGTATACCATTGTATACCCGAGTGCGATCAGTGCATATACGCTTCCCAGGCTGATGCCGCTGATCAAATACGATAAAAAGTTCATAAAAATTACCTCGTTCAAAATTTGGAATCGGGGACGGCATTGCCGTCCCCTTTATCATCTTTTTATTTTACATTTTCAAAATCCGTAAAAAATTACATAGCCTTGTATGCGCCATCCTTGATTACCATAGCCATCGGTGTCTTGGTCGGTTCACCGTCTGCAGACCATGTCATTGTACCGGTTGCACCTGTGAATTCGATTTCTGTCATAGCTGTCTTCATAGCGTCGCAGATGTCGGAAACACTCATATCAGGGGTTACACCTGCCTTTTCTGCTGCTGCCTTGATGATGTACATTGCGTCGTAAGCGTCTGCTGCGAACTGGTTCGGAACTTCTCCGTTATATTTTGCTTTGTAAGCTTCCGTGAATTTCTTTGATTCCGGGTTATCGGAGTCAGCTGCATAAGGTGTCAAAAGCATTACGCCTTCCGCTAATTTCGCGTTGGATCCGAGCTGGTCGATTACGCCGTCAAGACCATCACATCCGAAGAACTGTACATCAAGTCCCGCTTTGTCTGCCTGAGTCAGGAACAAGGATGCTTCCTGTGCATAGAACGGAAGGAATACTAAGTCAGCACCTGCTTCTTTCATCTTCTGGATCTGTACTGTGAAATCCTGTGCGGAATCCTTTGTGAAAGCTTCTGTTGCAACAACATTTACGCCCTTAGCCGCGGCTTCTTTCTTGAATGTCTTGAAGATACCGTTGGAATATACGTCGGATGAGTTGTATACTACGCCAACCTTAGCGTTCGGGAAGTTTTCTGCGAAATAGTCCGCAGAACCTACGCCCTGGTTCGGGTCGGAGAAGCAAACTCTGAACGCGTTGTCACCTTTGATGGATTCAACAGCCGAACCTGACGGTGTAAGCTGGAACATATTGTCCTCTTCCGTAAGTGCAACAACTGCTGTGCATGGTGCGGAAGTAACTGTACCCATTAACATCTGCATGCCGTCATCTTTCAAAGAGTTGTATGCGTTTACTGCCTTTTCTGTGTCGTGTTCGTCATCCTGCCACTTGAATTCGATCTGATAGCCGTTGATGCCGCCTGCAGCGTTGATTTCTTCTGCTGCCATTTCAGCTGCGTTCTTAACCGCCTGACCGTAAACTGCCGCACCGCCTGTTGTCGGCCCGATGCCGCCGATTACGAATTTCGCTGTGCCGTCTCCGGTGCTTGTTCCGGAATCATTTCCGCATCCTGCAAAAGCCACTGTCATTACGACTGCCATTGATACAGCCGCGAATTTCTTCATAAATTTTTTCATGTTCATTTCAATTCCTCCTTTGAAAATTAAAAAACCTGCCGACCAATGCCTGCAGGTTAAAGTTCTGTTTCAACTTAAGTTTCGGATTCATGCCTGAGCTAAATATCTGCTCCGGCAAATTCGATTGAACTTGCTTCATTACCCGCAATGCAAATATCACTATTCATTCTGATGCTCATAATGACGAGGACCAGTAAAATAATGCTAATAAGTATAATGCTGATAATGAGTGCCATGTAGTTCATCGTTTTTCTCCTTTCCTTAACTGATATACGCAGTTTAGCACAGAAAAAAAAGGATGTCAACCCCTTTTTTTGTTTTTTTTCATTATTTTTTTTATTTTTTTTGTTACTTACCACAATTACTTATTTGCGTAAAGTTCTGCATATTCGGATGCCAGCATTGACATGAGGTGCACGTCGTAGAGTCTGCCATTCTTGCGGCAGTTGTCTCGGAGCACGCCTTCATACTTGAACCCAAGGCTTTGATACAAGAAGGAAGCCGGGTTTCCCGTGTAATGGTCGAGATAAAGTCTCTTCAGATTGAGTTCCTCGAAGCAGTATTTCATCATGGCAAGCATGGCTTCTTTTCCGAGGCCCCTGCCTCTGAGTGCCGTGTCCGCTATGTAAATTCTCCAGATTTCGGCCTTCCATTCGTCCTCGATGTCTGCAAGCACGATTCTGCCAATCATCCTGCCACCGGCCTCCGGGATGCCCGGCGTGCCCGCCTTGAGGCAGATGGTAAACTGCCGTGCCTTCGGATCGTCGCTGTCTGCCACATATTTGCGGACGACATCCTCCTTGCTCTGGTTGTCACGAATGCTGAAAAACTTCGTAACCTCAGGCAAAAGCTCCCACTCGTAAAAAGTATCCGTGTCGTCCCATCTCGACGGTCTGATCACTAGGCGTTCTGTTTCTATCGTTTTGCTGTTGACGTTGTTCATGTCGTTTCTCCCCGCTGCCGCGCTTCTGCGCCGTTTTGCTTTCGCTCATATTTCTTACATTATATCACTTCCGCGCCGCATTTTCAATTTGACTTTTGCGTTGACTTTGCGGTGTTTCGGCGGTACAATTCACATAACAACAAAAAATGACAAAGGTGGATATATGGATATTTTCATTTTGGTATTGGAGCTTATCGGTGCCGCCGCGTTTGCGGTTTCCGGCGCAATGACAGGAATCAGAAAAAACATGGATATTTTTGGTGCGTTCGTACTTGCACTCACCGTGGCAGTCGGCGGCGGTATCATCCGAGACATCATCCTCGGTGCGTTCCCTCCGGCAATGTTTCAGAATCCGATTTACGCACTGACGGCATTTCTCACATGTCTCATCGTGTTCATTCCACAGGTTCGAGACCTTCTCGAGCGCAGCAGCCGTGTTATGCTGCTTGCCGACTCGATCGGTCTTGGTATTTTCACCGTTTCCGGTGCCATGCGCGCATTTGAGGTTTCCGAGAACCCGACCGTATTCCTCGCCGTCTTCGTCGGTGTCATTACTGGAGTCGGCGGCGGCCTTCTCCGCGATGTAATGGCAGGCGATATGCCATATATATTCGTACGCCACATCTACGCGACCGCCTCTATCGCAGGCGCCCTGCTGTTTTGCATCCTCATGCCTTACACCAACGGCTATGTCGCAATGCTCTCGGGCGCGGTTCTCATCGTTCTGATCCGCCTGCTCGCTTCGCACTACAGGTGGAGCCTGCCAAAACCGGCCAGCCGCGGCGGCTGCTGCTAGCGTGTGGCGGCTGGGGTGTGCCGGCTGCCTGTGCTAGTTCCCTGTGCTAGTTGCCTGTGCATAAAATGCCGGTTTTTCCTATTTTTTTGCCGTTTGAGCCGAAAAGATAGAAGATACCCTGAGATTTTGACGGACGGCCTGGCAAGATGAAGAGTCCTGTTCAAATCGTCAAAACACACATCATCACGAAAACGTTGGAATTTCAACAATTTAATTTTTAAGTGTTTTTTACGCATAATCCTGTGGTGCGGGATTATGCGTTTTTTATGTGCCGGGAGGCCCGTCCGAGGCTCCCGGTTTCTATTTTTGAGGATCGTTTGGGCAAAAAGATATGACTTTATGCATAATTATCCTTTTTCTTCCAATTTCAGCAATGGGAAATTTCATGCGGACTTCCGGAAATAGCATTTACACGAAGAGTGCCTCTCAGAGCGGGCAGTTCGTGTCTTGTGCGGTCAGTGGAATAAAATGCAAATCGAATCATGCCGAGAAAATGTTGAACCGGTCTTACATTTTTGGGGCCCAAAAGCCTGTTTTAATGTACTTTGCCCTGTACACCGAGTTTCGAACCAATATGCCGAAACTCCGGTCGCCGTGTCGCAAGAGGTGCACTGCTTTTACAGCTCCAGATGCGTCAGAATTTCCGTGATTTCCGCTTCTTCTGCGTGTTCTTCGATTTCTTCCGAAATGTCCTCGCGCCAAGTCGGGTTGCCCATGCCGCCCACGCAGCCTCTCATGCAGACCATTCCCTCGATGAAGTTGTTCGGCAGAACGCCCTTGCTTGCCTTGAGAAGCGCGGTCTTGCATTTGTCGATTCCGTCGCAGGAGATTGCATTGAGTTCAAAATCATCGACCTTCATTTCTTTCAGAATCTCTGCAACCGCTGCGGCAACTCCGCCGGAGGTTGCGAACATTCTTCCGTAGTATGAAGCCTGATTCCATTCTGTGATTTCCTGATCCCGAAGGAGAATGTCACGGCTGTCAAACAAAGCCTGCAGCTCCTCGAAAGTGATTACATAATCGACATACGGGGACACCGTTTCTTTTTTGATTTCGGCTTTCTTTGCAATGCAGGGACCGATGAAGACGATTTTGACATCCGGCTCATGTTCCTTAATCGAACGCCCAAGCTCCGCCATCGGTGACAGATTGTGCGAGATGTGCGGAATCATTGCCGGATGCTTTGTTTCTATGTATTTTACAAAAGCCGGACAGCAGGAAGATGTCAGAAATCCCTTTTCTACGAGTTCCAGCCCTTCTTTGTAGGCAACCATATCGGCACCCACCGCAACTTCCAGTACCTTTGCAAAGCCGAGCTTCTTTATTCCCGTAATCACCTTGCCGAGCGGTACATATTGGAACTGGCTGGCAATTGCCGGTGCAACAATCGCGATGAGTTTGTTTTCCCCGCCTGCAGCCTCGGCTTCCGCTGCGGCTTTCAGTTCTTTGATAACAGTTACAATACTTGACTTGTCCACAGGTGCGCCGAATGGGCAGTGGTACACGCAGGCACCACAGTCAATGCACGCATCATAATCAATGCACGCCTCGCCGCCCGGTGCCATTGAAATTGCACCTACCTTGCATGCGTTTTCGCACGGACGCTGGAAATTGTGGATTGCACTGTACTTGCATGCTTTGGCACATTTTCCGCATTCCACGCACTTGCTTTTGTCAATTTTTGCATGTTGATGTTCGTCTATTACGATTGCATTCCGCTTGCACTCTTCCACACAGTGATGGGCAAGGCAGCCGCGGCAAAGATCCGTGACAACGTATCCGGCCTCGGGGCATTCATCACAGGCAATATCGATGACATGTACAATGCCCGGTTCGTTCGGACTTCCGCCCGCTGCCTGTCTTATTCTTTCTGCAACGACTGCGCGGTCTTTATATATACAGCAAGTCTGGGGAGGCTGATCCTTTGGAATGACATTTCCCGCGATGCGATTGAATTCAGCGAAAATCTCGTGACCTTCCCATGCTTGAACCGCAACCTCTCTGAGAACTTTATATTTGGTTTCCTGTACCCTGTTGTCAAATAATTTCATTTATGTAACCCCTTCCATTTGATTTTTTCCAATATCTATGTTAAATTAGTATCAGTGTCGTATTTATAGATTCTGCGGTGCCGCGAAAGGAATGATAAAATGCATCTCAATCACAAGAAAAAAAGCAAAGAAGAAATCTTCTCGGTCATCGGCCTGCTTGTGGTAGCCATCTGCTGGGGCTTCGGATTTCTGGGTCTTCGCTATGTCGATGGGCTTCCTACCTTCTATGTGCAGGCAATACGCTTCGGCATTGCCGCATTGGCACTCGCAGCCGTTTTTTTCAAGCATCTTAAGAACGTTGACAAAGAACTGCTCAAAGCAGGCATCTTAATCGGTATTCTGATGTTTGCGTGTTACGTATGCGCCACGCTTGGCATCAAATATACGACGGCTTCGAGAACTGCTTTCTTCTCCACGCTCGGTGCAATCTGCGTACCGCTTCTTAATTTTGTAATTTACCGCATTAGGCTGACCCGCAAGTCTGCGCTCTGCGTTGTAATCTGTGTTGTCGGTGTTTACCTGATTTCGATGGGCGGCAGTGCCTCCCTTGGCTTTAACATCGGCGATGCCATCTGCCTCGGAGCTGCTTTCTTCAGTGCCGGACAGATCGTAACAATTGAAAAATTCGCAAAATCACACGATGTCTATGCGCTTACCATAATTGAGCTTGCAACCATATCCGTACTCGGATTCGCCGGAATCTTCGTTGCCGGTGAGGCTGTTCCGCAAGCACTTACAGGGCTTGAACTGGGCACGCTTATTCTCCTTGGGCTTGTATGCTCAGCACTTTGCTTCATCCTTCAGACAACCGCCCAAAAGCATGTCGCTGCAAACCGTGTAGCACTCATATTGACCGTAGAGCCGGTTGTCGGCGCTGCGGCATCCGTTATGATTCTTCACGAAACGCTCGGCATCGTCGGCTGGCTCGGCGGCCTCCTTGTCGTTGTCAGCATCGTGCTTTCCGAATGGAGCCCGGATCCGGGTCCGAAACTGGAAAACGATGCAGAATAGTATCTGTATATATTTTAAAATTTACAGCCCGTGATAGGTCTTCGCCTCATTGCAGTCCTTTGCAATCTGTGCGGAAAGTTCTTCAATGTTTCGGAACTTGACCTCATCGCGGGTCTTTTTTATGAATTCCACTTTAATCTGCTTCCCGTAAAGTTCCTTATCAAAATTGAAAATGTGCGTTTCCATGTTTTTCTTAAAGGAGCCTATGGTTGGCTTGATTCCGACATTTGTGATGCTCGGATATTTCACCCCGTTGTAAATGCAGTAGGTGATATATACGCCGTTCGGCGGCGTTACCATGCTTTCGTCAATCATAATGTTCGAGGTAGGGAATCCGATCGTTCTTCCGAGCCGGTTTCCCACGACAACTTCTCCGCCGATGTCATAATTCCTGCCAAGATACTTCGAGCATTCTTCCATTTCGCCTGCCATTATCATGTTTCGTATCAGCGTGGAACTTACAACATCCCCGTCGATGGAAACAGCCTTGACCTCATTCACATGAAAACCATATTTTGCGCCCAAAATCCGGAGCAGCTTCGTGTCGCCTTCGCCTTTATAGCCGAAGTGATAATTGAACCCGCAAAAAATCTCTTTCGCGTTCATTTTGTCTGCCAAAAAAGTTTTCACGAAAGTCTCCGGCGGCATTGTCATGATTTCCTTCGTGAATGCGAAGTTGAAGTAATAATCCACGCCGAGTGCTTCAATGAGTGCTTCTTTTTCTTCCTGATATACAATGTTTTTCACCGGTTTAGCTCCCGGTATCAAGCTTTTGGGGTGGTTCGAAAAAGTGAAAACCGCACTTGCAAGCCCCTTTTCCCTCGCCTTCTCCACAGCAGACCCGATCAGCTGCCTGTGCCCGACATGCACTCCGTCAAAGTTTCCAAGAGCCACACAGGACGGCTCAATCTGCGCGATGTCTTCTATTGTCTCAAACTTTTTCATCGTCGTAACCTCTGTCTTAAACCTCTTCGTCATTTCGGCAGAAAACCTTGTCTGCCACAAGTTTCTTGTATTTCGGGCTGTAAAATGCCACGCCCAGAAAATCATTGCCGCAAGCGGTGCGGCGGTACATCTTATATGCCCCTCTGTATTCCGGACGGATTTCAAATTCCGGTTCTTTCTGCTCAAATTCCGATCTTTCCGTCACTTCGCAGTCTCTGAAGGAAATGTGCCATCCGTCAATGAACTTCTTTCCCATCGCCTCATCCATGACCGCGCTTCCAAAATGCGTCAGCGGATAATCCGTCGGCAGCACCAGCTTCTCAATCTCGCAAAGTGCCTCCTCTCCGGCGGGCTCCACGAAATACTTTTCGCCCTCAAAGCGTCTGCTCGAATATGTATCCACGAGCTCGTAAAGATCAATGGCATCCTCGATTTTAAATGCTCCGCTTGCAATCCGGCACAGGCTCTCCATCACCGCGCCGCATCCGAGATGCCGGCCTGCATCCTCGCAAATCGTCCGGATATAGGTGCCTTTGGAGCATTCCACGGTGAAAGTCACCTTCTTCACATCGCTGTCATGCGCAAAATCCATCTGCTCTATTTCCAGTCCGCGGATATAGACCTCGCGCTCCTTCACCTCCACGGTTTCTCCCGCTCTGGCATAGTCGTAAAGCCGTCTTCCGCCTACTCTGACTGCACTGTACATCGGCGGCTTCTGACTGATTTTTCCGTGAAAGCCCGAAAAAGCCTCCCGCACATCATCCGGCGTAATTCCGGCTGTCGAATTTTCTTCGAGGATTTCTCCCCAGATGTCCTGCGTGTCCGTCACCAGCCCGAGCCTCAGCGTGCAGCGATACTTTTTGAAGTCCAGATCCGTGTACTCGGTGATTCGGGTCGCCTTGCCGATGCAAACCGGAAGAACACCCGTTGCCATCGGGTCAAGCGTTCCGGTATGTCCGATTTTCTTTATGCCAAGCAGTCTTCGGATGTCTCTTACCACATCATGCGATGTCACGCCCTGCGGCTTGTTTATATTTAAAATTCCGTCTTTCATTTCGTCTCCGATTCGCCTTGCTCCATCCTGTCGTGCTCTGCACCTGCGGCTCTTTCGAGTTCCGCACACACAGCGTTTACAGCATCTTCTATCGTCATGTTAAGCGTTGCACCAGCGGCTTTTATATGTCCGCCGCCGCCGAATTTTTCGGCAATTGCCGAAACATCGCCTTGGGTCTTTGCTCTGAGGCTGAGGCGCACCGTTTCCGGCCCTTTTTCTTTCAAAAAGGCTGCATATTCCACGCCTGCGATGCTCCTAAGCTCGCGAATCACATTCTCGGTTTCCTCCGAAAGGGCGCCGCTCTTTTCCAGCATTTCCTGTGTCACATATGCTACTGCGGCTTTTCCGTCTGCCAGAAGATTGAGGGTCGAAAATGCCATCGTCTCGATAATCTTTCGCTCCAGCCTGATGTTCTCATAAAGTTCAACGCTGACCTTGTTCGTGTCTACGCCCCAGTCAAAAAGCTCCGTCATGATTTCAAAACACCTTCTGGTAGTGTTTGAATACTGGAAGTTTCCCGTGTCTGTGGTGATTGCTGCAAAAATTGCCTCGCCGATTTCGATGTCCTGCGGAATTTGCATTTCCTTCAGCAGGTCAAACACAAGCTCGCCCGTCGCCGCCGCATCCGGGTCCACATAATTGTAGTCGCAAAATTCCGTTGTAGTGTGATGGTGGTCGATGCACACGCTTGTCTTTCCTTCCGCAAATTTCTCCGTGCGTCCCGGAAAGCGTGTTGCATCCCCGCAGTCCACGCAGAATGAAATGTCAACATTTTCAATGACATTCGGATCTTCCGTACAATATCCCTTATCCAAAAAAGCAAGATTCAGCGGCAGTTCTTCCTCTACGAGAATGAAAGCCTCCTTTCCTTTCATGCGAAGAGCTCTGCAAAGCGCCGCACACGAACCGAGTGCATCCCCGTCTGCGCTGACATGCGGATAGAGCAGAATCGTCTGCGCTCCTTCGAGAACCTGCGCGATTTCCCTGTAAGTGTTGTTCATCTTCTGTTTCCTCTGTTTTCGTCTTTGTTTCTGCACTATGCCAAAAGGCGAATCTTAAAATTCGCCTTTTCCATCTGCATCTTCTGCTTCTTCCTCATCTTTTTGATAACTGTCAAAATCGATGGTGTCTAAAATCTCCTCTATGTGTCTGCCGTAATCCATGGAGTGGTCGATTTTGAAAATCAGCTCCGGGATGTGACGAACCTTCACCTGACGCGAAATTTCTTTCTTCATCACACCCTTTGCGCTGTTAAGACCCGCCAGAATGTCGTTTTCTTCGGTCTTTTTTTCTTCCTCGTCCTTGCTGAAATTCAGCACTGACACATAACAGGTCGCGTAGCTTCCGTCGCTCGTCACCGAAACGCCGGAAATGCTGATCATATGCTCTGCAACTCTCGGGTCTTTAATTCCGCTGATCAAAAGCTCACTGATGATTCTGCGGATTTCCTCTCCGAGCCTGCCCTGTCTGTAGCCTTTGCCCATTTTTATTTCCTTTCTACCTCAACCATGTGGAAGCATTCGATGATGTCGCCTTCCTTGATGTCGTTGTAGTTTTCAATTCCGATACCGCATTCATAGCCCTGGTTGACTTCCTTTGCGTCGTCCTTGTATCTCTTGAGTGAGGAAATCGTTCCTTCGTGGATGACGATGCCGTCACGCACAAGACGAACTTCCGCATTTCGGATAACCTTGCCTTCCTGAACATAAGCACCCGCGATGATGCCGACATTCGGAACTTTGAATGTTTCTCTTACTTCTACTTTACCCAGAACTTCTTCCTTAAATTCAGGATCAAGCATACCTTTCATCGCGTCTTCCACATCGTTTAAGATGTCGTAGATGACTCTGTAAAGTCTGATCTGGATGTTTTCTCTGTCCGCAAAAGTCTGAACCGCAGTCGTCGGTCTTACGTTGAAACCGATGATGATGGAGCCTGTCGTTCCGGCAAGCATTACATCGGACTCCGTAACCGTACCAACGCCGGTATGAATGATTCTGACTCTTACATTTTCGTTATTGAGTTTCTCAAGAGACGCAACGATTGCACCGATAGAGCCCTGTACATCGCCCTTGATGATGAGGTTGAGGTCCTTGACCTCGCCTTCCTGAATCTGGCTGAAGAGCTGTTCCAGCGTCGTGCTTGCGTTTCTTGCGAGAATTTCTTCTCTGAGTTTCTGCTTACGGTTGTCTGCGATTTCTTTCGCGATCTTATCCTGCTTAACCGCATTGAATTCATCGCCGGCTTCCGGTACATCGGAAAGACCGAGAATTTCAACCGCTGTCGCAGGGCCTGCTTTCTTAATTTCTTTGCCCTTGAAGTCCGTCATAAGTCTGATTCTTCCGGCGCAGGTTCCCGCTACCACGCTCATTCCTGTCTTGAGCGTTCCGTTTGTTACAAGAAGGGTCGCAACCGGACCTTTGTTCTTATCCAGTCTTGCTTCGATAACCGAACCCATCGCAAGTCTGTTCGGATTTGCTCTGAGTTCAAGCACTTCTGCCTGAAGCAGAATCATTTCGAGAAGGTTTACAATGCCTTCGCCGGTCTTTGCGGATACCGGTACGGAAATAACATCGCCGCCCCAGTCTTCCACAAGGATTCCGTGCTCCGTAAGTTCCTGTTTTACTCTGTCAGGGTTTGCACCCGGCTTATCGATCTTGTTGATTGCTACGATAACCGGAACGCCTGCCGCCTTCGCATGGCTGATGGACTCGATGGTCTGCGGCATAACGCCGTCGTCTGCTGCAACAACGAGTACTGCAATATCTGTAATATGTGCTCCGCGGGCACGCATTGCCGTGAAGGCTTCGTGACCCGGCGTATCGAGGAACACGATTTTCTGTCCGTTGATCATGACTTCGGATGCACCGATGTGCTGCGTGATTCCGCCTGATTCGGAGGCGGTTACATTTGTCTTTCTGATGGCATCAAGCAAGGATGTCTTACCATGGTCAACATGGCCCATAACCGTGATAATCGGTGCACGCGGCTTCAGATCTTCTTCCTTATCTTCAAAAAGCTCCAGACCTTCTTCTTCCTCTTCTTCTTCCACTTTGCTTACAACAACACTGATTCCGAGGTCATCCGCCAAAATCATAATGGTGTCTTCGTCGATATTCTGGTTGATGTTTGCCATGATACCCATTTTCATAAGTGCCATGATTACTGTGGATGTGGATACGCCGACCTGCTCGCAGAATCCTGCTACCGTGATTGGTGCCGTTACGGCTACTGTTCCTGCCTGCAGTTCTTCCAAAATGTCTTCCTCCTCCTCAACTACAGGCTTTGGTTTGTTGTGTTTCTTCGGTTTTGCCTGTTTTTCAAGAGAACGCTGCTGCATTCTTTCTTTGTTCTTCTTGCCCTGGCTGCCGCCGTTTTCGAGCTTCGCAAATTTATTTCTTTCCTTTTCCTGATGATCGCGTTTTTCCGTATTCTTCTGGTTCGGCTTCGTTTCCATCTTGGAAAGTGCCGGACGGTCGCCTCCTCTGCCGCCGCGGTCGTTTCTGCCTGCGCCGCCTTGGCCGCCGCGGTCATTTCTGTCGTTTCTATCGCGCGGACTTCTTCCGCCTTCGGACGGTCTGCCATCGCGGTCATTTCTGTCTCTGAAGTTCCTTCCTTCCGATTTTCTGTCACTGTTTCTTCCGCTGTTGTCCCTTCCGGAGTTTTCCCTTCCGGAGTTTTCCCTTCCGGATTCGGCTCTCGGTGCACGTTTTTCGCGTGTCGGCTTCTGTGCTTCTGCTTTCGGTGCTGCCGCCGGAGTTTCTGCCTTTGGTGCCTCTGCTTTCGGTGCTGCCGCCGGAGTTTCTGTCTTCGGCACTTCTGTCTGCGGTACATCCGCTTTTGCCATCGGCTTGCCCATCGGTTTTGCCATCGGCTTTCCGATCGGCGGACGGCTTCTGTTCTCAAGTTCTTTATTTGCAACCGGTTTTCCGATCGGCGGACGTGCCTGCGGTCTGTCCGGCTGTGCCTGTCTTGTCTGTGGGTGTTTGTTTGCGCCAAGCGTTCTTACCTGTGCCATGCTCGCCGCTTTTACGGTTCCTCTCGGTTGTTCGTCTTTTTGGCCGTCAGCCTTTTTCGGGGCTGCCTTGATAATTGTGGTTTCCTGTGCATTATTTTCTTTTGCCATTAGAACACCTCCTCTTCTAACGATTGTCTATCAATCTCACTTACAATTGCATCTGCTAAATTCTTATCGGCAAGGCCGAATATTCCCTTGCCTTCCGTCCCGGTGATGTGGGACAAATCATCCATTTTTCCGTATGTGCGGCACGGTACCTCGTACTGCTTTGCTGCCCGAAGCATTTTTTCCTTTGAATTTTCCGAAAGGTCTTCGGTCAGAATCAAAAGTTTCAGTTTTCGCTTTTCCATCATGAAGATACAGGTGTTGTATCCGGTGGAAAGGCTCCTGGCTCTGGCCGCAAAGCCCAAGTAGCTTTCAACCTTGCTTCTCACTTTGCCGCCTCAAGCTCGCCTTTCAGCCTTTCTTTCTCATCGTCTGTTACCGGTCTTTTGAGCGCACGCTCAAACGCCTTTCTCTTTACGGCTTTGTCAAAGCACCCCGGGCTGTTTTTACAGATGTAAATGCCGCGTCCCTTGGATCTGCCTGTCGGATCGACCGTTATCTCTCCTTCGTATATCGCGATTCTGATCAAATCATTTTTGTCTTTTGATTCCGTGCATCCCACGCATGTTCTCATGGGAACCTTTCTTTCTTTCAAATTAATCCTCCATTTCAGTGAGTTCCGGTTCTTCGCTGACTTCAATAAATTCCGGTTCTTCATCAACCTCGATAAAGCCTGCTTCTTCCGGTTCGGAAGCCTCGTACTGGCTGTGGCTCTTGATGTCAATCTTCCATCCGCTCACTCTTGCTGCCAGTCTTACGTTTTGACCTTCCTTGCCGATTGCCAGTGAAAGCTGATAATCCGGAACTACGACAATTGCCGATTTTTCTTCCGGATTCGGGATGATTACTTTTTCAACCTTTGATGGGCTGAGCACATTTGCAATCAGTACTTCCGGATCTTCGCTCCATGTAATGATGTCGATTTTTTCTCCGTGGAGTTCATCCACAATCGCCTGTACGCGGTTTCCTCTCGTACCTACACATGCTCCAACCGGATCCACATTTTCGAACTGCGTGTAAACCGCCATCTTGGTTCTGGAGCCTGCTTCTCTTGCGATTCCCTTGATTTCCACTGTTCCGTCCTCAATTTCCGGAACTTCCAGTTCGAAGAGCCTCTTCACAAGACCAGGATGCGATCTGGAAAGGAAAACCTGAGGTCCTTTGTTGCTTTTTCTTACATCCATGATGTAAACTTTGAGTCTGTCATTGATATTGTAATGTTCACCCGGCACCTGTTCGTTCGGGGAAAGGATCCCTTCCGTGTTTCCGACATTTATGAACAGCGTTTCGTTGCTTACTCTCTGTACGGTTCCCGTCACGATTTCGCCCTGACGCGTGATGAAGTTGTCAAAAACCATTCCGCGCTCTGCTTCTCTGATTCTCTGAACGACAACCTGCTTAGCAGTCTGCGCCGCAATTCTGCCGAAATCCCTCGGAGTAACCTGATATTCCACCACATCGCCGACTTCGTATCTCGGGTCGATTTCCATTGCCTCTTCCAAAGTAATCTGAGTCAGGTCATCTTCAAAATCTTCATCTGACACAACATCCATTCTCATATAAACGTTAATGTCTCCGGTTTCTTCGTTGATGTCAACGCGCACATTCTGTGATGTTCCGTAGTTTTTCTTGTATGCGGACACGAGTGCGGATTCGATGGCTTCAAGCAGAATCTCTTTGGATATGTGCTTTTCTTTCTCCAAATCCTCGATAGCCCGTATAAATTCCTTATTCATTTCCTATATTACCTCCTTAGAATATTACGGCAAGTTTCGTCTTTGCAACCTGCTCTCTTGGAAATTCAATTCTGTTATCCTGTTCATCCGTAAGGATGATTTTTCCGTCTTCGATGCCGACGAGCCTGCCCTGGTATGCCTTACGCCCGTCGACTGCCTTATACAGGCTGACATCTACGATCTCGCCCGCAAAACGCACAAAGTCCTTATCTCTAAGCAGTGCTCTGTCCATTCCCGGTGAGGAAACTTCCAGATAGTAATTCTGTTCAATCGGGTCGATTCTGTCGAGTTCCGCACTGAGGAACCGGCTGACCTTCTCGCAGTCGTCGGTCGAAACATAGATTGCCGGCAGCGGTGCCTCGTCAGCGGCTTCCCCGCCGCTTTCCGCCGCTTCTGCCGCACGCTCCGAAGCCGCTGCAATTTCTGCTTTTGCGGCCTCCTGTGCTTCCTGCATCTTGTCGATGTATACTCTCAAAAACCAGTCGCGCCCTTCTTTCACAAACTCGGAGTTATAAAGCTCCAGCCCGTTCTGTGCAAGAAATTCTGCGCTGATTTCTTCTATGATCTCTGTAATCTTCTTCTTAGCCATTCATCAGCCTCCAAACAAAATTGAAAGAGTGGGCTTTCACCCACTCTTCTAGTCTTACCTTATTGAATCGTGCACATATATGATAACATATATATATGCGGATTGCAAGCGTTTTTATTCCAGCCTGTTCAGCTCATCAAAGATTTTCTGCATCCTGCGGTCGAGCGTTGCGCTGACCTCGGCACATGCCTTCAATTCAATGTCAATCTTTGAAGGAATATTTTTATCTTTCTTATAGCGCAGATTGTGTTCCAGGCTCGCCCAAAAATCCATGGCAACCGTACGGAGCTGGATTTCCACCGGAACCTCTTCCTCACCGTCCAAAAGATAGACCGGCACCGAAATCACAAGGTGCAGGCTGCGGTATCCGTTCGGTTTAGGATTTTTTATGTAGTCCTTTTCGGTAATCAGCGTCACATCGTTCTGTGATGTCAGCATGTCAGCAATCGCATAAACATCATCGATGAAATTACAGACAACTCTTATCCCCGCAATGTCAAAAATATTTTCTCTTGCAGATTCGATGGACACCTCTTTCTTCAGACGCTCAAGCTTTTCCTCGATGCTCTCCGGCACCTTAAGCCGGCGCTCCATGTGGTGAATCGGGTTGTAATCGTGCCGCACCGCAAAGTCTTCACTCAAAATCTCAATCTTCGTGCGGACTTCCTTGATTGCCGCCCTGTATGCATGGCGAAAGGCCTCAAAGCCCATCTGATTCTGCAAATGTTCCATATGTTCGTTGCTCAAAATCGTTGTCCCCTTTCTTGAAAACACATTTTGAAATAATTCGGCCGCACGGCATCTGATCGCACGGTGACCGGCCGCAAATTCCGTGCCGCCCGTTGTCAATTTGTTGACAAACAACATTATACCTTATTATAATAAAAAAAGAAAGGCTTTCGGTGTGAATATGAAGAAGAATATTTCAGATAGAATTCAACTTGGAAAAACGGGCATACGGGTCAGCCCGGTCGGCTGCGGCGTTCTGCCGATGGGACCCGGTCAGCTTGCACTTCCCGTCGACGAGGGCGCGGAGCTGATTTGCTACGCCCTTTCAAAAGGCATCAATTTCATCGATACCGCGCAGTACTACAGAACCTACCCCTATATACGCCGGGCTTTGGAGATGCTCGAAGGCCGCTCGGTGGAAGCGTGCAGTGCATTTGCGCGCCCGGTGATTTCATCAAAGACTTTAGCCTCGGACTACGACGGTGCGTACTCTGCAATCCTTGAGGAATGTGCGGCTCTCGGCGTACCATATATCGACATCTTTCTTTTGCACGAGGTCCGCAGCGGTCAGTTCGCCATGCGCCAAGGCGCATGGCGCGCCCTGATGGCCGCCAAGGCCGAAGGCCTTGTGCGGGCCATCGGGGTCTCCACCCACCATGTTGATGTGGTGGAGGAACTGACCCGGGTGCCGGCATGTGATGTCATCTTTCCGCTCATCAACTATGCCGGCATGGGCATCCGCCGCGGCCGCTCCGCGGCCTCCTGTGCCGACATGGCCGCGGCTATCGACGCGGCCCGCGGTGCAGGCAAGGGCATCTACAGTATGAAGGCCCTTGGCGGCGGGAATCTGGCGGCACACTATCGGAAAGCACTGGACTATGTCTTTGGGCTTGACTGTATTGATTCAGTTATGCTCGGCTTCGGGTGCCGCCGCGACATTGACGATATCGTGAGCTTTCTTGACGGGTCAATGCCGCAGGATTATGTGCCTGATGTCTCGGCAAAGCGCGTCAGGGTCAATCAGGAAGACTGCGAGGGCTGCGGCACTTGTCTTGCGGTCTGCCACTCGGCAGCCATCGCCTACAATAAAAACGGACTGGCGGAAATTGACCGGTCCAAGTGCATCACCTGCGGCTACTGCGCGCAGGCCTGCCCGGTTCGCGCCATTATAATGTTTTAAAAAAAATTGGCTTTTTTCCGGTTACGGCCGGAAAAAGCCAATTTGTTTCGTTTGAAGCTGCTCGAAACAGCTATGTTGCATGCGGATTTTTCTCTATCGTTTCACCTTCACATGCATGGTCTCCATGACAGCGAGTGCTGCTTCACCCAGCGCATCGTTGTTGCTCGCCACGCATGCGGCATCGACATAAATCGGAACCTCCGGCATGGCAGCTTTTGCGAGCACCATGTTGGAAATAACACAGATGTTCGTTACGACTCCTGCAAGCTCGACGCTTTCATATTCGTCACCCTTGTCACGCAGGTAGTCCGCAAGCTCTAGCGAGCCGAAGGTCGGTTTTGAAAAGACCAAATCAGAATCCGACTTCAGTACTGCGACTTTGCCGTAAAGCTGCCATCCGTCGAAGCCTTTGATACAGTGTTCAATCGGCAGATTTCTGCCTTCCTGCGTTTGCAGATAATCTTTATCATGCGTGTCCATGGTGAAGATGATTTGCGCGTTCTCACCCATGGCGCGGTATTCTTCAATTTTCGCAGCCACAGTGTCCTCGATTGCCGCAGCCTGCGGGCATCCGAGCGAGCCGACTGTGAAATCGTTTTGGTAATCGACAACAATCAATAATTTTTTCTTTTTCATCGCTTTCTCCTTGCCGGATTCTACTTATCAACCGGTTTTATTTATTTGGAAGTTACCTTTATTGTGCTCTTTTTGCCGCTCTTCCAATTCTTCTGTGCAACTTTTGCATTCTTCGCTATCTTGAAAACCTTATCAAGCTTGGTTGGATTCTTCTTGCTTGCCCATGCTTTACCGTTTGATGCACTGAAATAGCCCTTGTGAACGGTAACTTTGCCGCCGTTTACATAAACCGCATTTTCAACGCCATAGAATTTTCCGTCTTTAATCACAGCGTTTCCGAATACGGTGAGAGCAATTTCCTCATCCTTGAAATAGCCTCCGTTAATCGTTCCTTTTGCACCTTTTTCTATGGAAACGGATGCCTTGTATGTTCCCTTTGCTATTTGGAGATTTCCCCCTTCAAAGGCCATTACCGAATAAGAAAGTGCCTTTGCCTTACAGTTGTTCAGAATTGTCTTTGAGCAGGTTTCCACAGCCCTCTGTGCATTGAGTGCATAAAATTCGCATTTTGATGCTTTGATGTATCCGCCTTCCTGCACAAAAACAGCTTCTGCAAATGCACCGTTTTCGTCTGAATCTCCGCCCAAAGCTTCGACCTTGCAGCCTGTCATATTCAGAACCCCTTTGGATGCAACTTCAATTGCAACTCCTCCGGCCCCGTTTGTACTCAGATTGACATTTTTAAGCGTTACTTTGCCGTTCACATAGAGGGCTTCACATATATTCAAGTATTCATCCGTTTCCGGATCGGCCCCAACCTCATTCACGATGCTTCCGTTCTTGATTGTAACATTGCAGTCGCTTATTCCGAGTGTAATCCAATATTCGTTTCCGTTTATGATTTTGTTGTCATTAAGATCCAGCGTGAATTTCATTCCGGATTTTTCGGTATCAAATCCACCTCCGTAAACATCGTCCACAAGTTTAATCGTGCCGCCGTTTTTTACATCGTTAATTGCCTCCTGAAGGTCTGTGTACTCCACATTTCCTATCATTGCAACGACATCTTTTTCTTGATCCATTCCCGCAAAAGAAGCAGTCGGAATCATGATGATAATCAGACACAACGCAAGTGTCATAAGCAATATTCTTTTCTTCTTCATCTTTTTTCTCCTTTTATGTGCAAGGTATTATTTATTTACCTCTTTCATTCTATTCCCGAATCCCACTAAAGTCAAGGCCTCCGTCGGATTTTGAAATTTGATTCGCTAAACTTTTCCCACACCGAGTTCCGATATGGAATGGAAGGTGTACCCCTGCGCCTTCCAGCCCTGCAGAAGCTCCTGCAAAATCTCGGCATTCGTCTTTGAAGTGCTGTGAAGAAGCACGATTGCACCCGGATGAATTCGTTTGTTCAGCAGGTTCAGCGCATCCTCACGCGAAGGCTGGCTGTCCTGAAGCCAGTCTACATAGGCAAGACTCCAAAACACCGTCGTGTAGCCCATTGCATTTGCCATTTCAAGATTCTTCTCACTGTATTTTCCTTGCGGAGGGCGGTAAAACTTCAGCATCTTTTCCCCGGTCGCCGCTCTGTATGCGTCCTCAAGCTCGCTCATCTCTTTGCGAAATCCCGCCTCGTCCGCGATTGCCGACATGTCCGGATGATGCATGGTATGGTTGCCTACGATGTGCCCTTCTGCGGTCATGCGTTTGACAAGTTCCGGATTTTCCTCGATGAAATTTCCCACAACAAAGAAAGCCGCAGGGACTTTTTCTTCTTTTAACACATCCAGAAGCACTGCGGTATAGCCGTTCTCGTAACCCGCATCAAATGTCAGGTAAATCGTCTTTTCCTTGCTCTTCTCATTCCCTATGTAATATGCATTGTATTTTTTTAAATATTCGCTTGTGGCATTCGCCGTCGGTGCAGAGCCTTTGTTTTGGAAGGAAAGCCCCCAATTGCCGTCTGCCGCCGTCCGGATTGCCTTTTCCTCTTCGACCACGGCATCATCCTGCGTCCGCTCTTGCCCCGAACCGAGTGCCAAGATTCCTTGTAATGTCAAAACCGTAACCAGCAGCGCAACCGCCGCCATGCCTATGCAGCCTGCCATGACTGCCTTCCTGCCAAAATTTTTTCCCATAAAAAACACCTCTTCAATATATTTCTATATCTATGAGGTGTTCTTGTTTTCTATTACGCTCTTTTGGAAATTCGCCGCCCACCCAAACACCGGCAGCTCAACATTCGACAAATTTCGACACAGCAGCTCGTCACGCCTGTTTTCTGATTTTTCCGACAACTATGATAATCACCAGTGCGCCGGCCGCGGTCACGAGCGTGGATACGAGCAGCATGAAGTGTGCGTCGCGCACATCCAGCATAATACCGCCCAGAACCGATGAAATCATTGCAGCCACGGTTGTCATCGCTGTGAAAAAAGCCTGGCCTTTGACCGCTTCTCCGCGGCGCATAACATCGCCGATAAACACGACCATCGCCGGAAGGAAAAGCGCGAAACCGAGCGTCTGGAAAATGTGAGCCAGATAAATCACGGTCATGGATTTTGCGAGAAAAATCAGACCAACGCGAAGGGTGAATCCGACTGCCGCAACTTTCAGCAGCGTCTGGCAGGAGAAGCGCACCTTCACCTTGTCGAAGAAGAACAGCGCCGGCATTTCCATAAATGCCATAACCGCAAGCACCCTGCCCATGTCTTCACTCGTGCCGCCGACCGCATTAACAATCTGCAGCATGAAATTATTTAAAACCGCATTACTGAAATACAGTCCAATGACGCCGATATTTAAAATCAAAAATAGTTTATTATCATGGATAAATCTCCAGAGGTTGATTTCCTCCTGTTTGTCCACAGAATCCAGCGGCAGGGGCAGAGGCACCTCTGCATCCCCGGCCGCACCGGTGTCGACGCCCACAGACCGTGCCTGCGCTTTCATCTTTACGCAGCTCTCAAACTCACGCTTCACAATAATAATCGTAACCAAAAGTCCGGCCAGTGTCAGCTCGCCGACTGCCGGGAGGATGTTTGCTCCCCACATCTCGACGAAGGTTCCCAGAACCGCTGTCAGCAGGGCAAATCCCAAGGAGCCCATTCCGCGGCACACGCCGAAATGAATGTGTACGCCGCTTTCTTCCAGATGAAAAGCCAGCGAGTTGAACAGCGGCTGCAGGGCCGTCAGCCATGCGATAATCATTACGAAAACGACCCAAAGCGCAAGCGATTTGTGTGCCATCGCAAACAGCGTCGCCTCCAGTACAATCAAAAGCCCTGCACTGAGCTGCGTGACGCCGAGCAGCGACAGCTTCTTCGAGCGATCGGCGATGTCGGCCATAATCGGCTGCAAAAATATCGCAAGTATGCTTCCGACTGCCAAAATGATGCCGATTTCGGCGTTTGTGTATCCCTTCGGCAGCAAATATGCCGACGCAAAGGCATTTGCCACTCCGTAAAACATCCAATAGGCTGCGAAGATGTTCGCATAGCCCGCATTTAAAATTCTGCTGCTTCTTTTCATTGAAATTTCCGTATCTCCTGTTGATTTTCTGTTATTCAAATATAGCATAAATGCCTCACTTTTTCAAGGTGCGGGCCAAGTCGTCTGCGGACTTTCGCTGCGAAGAAGCGCTATGTCCGCCGCACCGTCGCAAACTGTCGCAAAAAAGGGGATACCGCACTGTCGATTGAATCAATCAGTTGTGCATGCAGCCCCCTTTTTTCTAAGTCTTCTTATTTTTGCGTTCGTTCTCTTTCCGCAACTTCTTCCAGATATTCGTCTATCAAAGCTAAGCCTTTTTCAAGGTCTTCCCCGTGTGAAAGAGTCATTCTGAAAGTATGCGGCATATAGAAACAGTCTCCGTGGCAGACAAGTACCCCTTTCTCATCCAGAAGTCCGTTGCAGAAGGTTTCCGCATCCGTTTCCAAATCGTAATGAATCAGATAAGTGGTTCCATAGGCCTCCGCATATTGACGCAGATATTTATGTCCATCCAGCCATTTGTCAATGACAGCTTTATTTGTGTTGACGATTTCTCTGCTGCGTTCAAAAATTTTGTCCACATGTTCCAGCGCAATCGCAAAAATCCACTCATCAAATACGCCCCCACAAATCGAGTCATATGAACGGCGGTTAAAAATCTGCTGACGCATTTTTTCATCCTTGCAAATGATCCAGCCAACTCGAGTTCCTGCCATAGAATAAATTTTCGATGAACTGCAGGTAACAATCGCTTTGTCATACAAATCGGCAAAAGAAGGCATATATTCTTCCTTCAGTCCTCGATACATTTCGTCGCAGACAATCCACGCATCCTTTGATTTTGCGATTTCAATCAGTTCTTCCATCTCAGAAAGTTCAAGCAGCGATCCGGTTGGATTGTTCGGGTTGGTAAACATGATTGCTTTCGTGTTTTCATCCACGGCATTGCGAACTTCCGCTAAATCAAGCTTATATCCTTGTTCAGCCTTTAAATGGACGTCTCGTACCTCTACGCCCATGGACTTTGGAATAGAATGAAACTGCTGGTAGTTGGGCATGATGGAAATAATGTTGTCCGACGGATCCAAAAGTGTGAAAACAACCGTATTGTTTGCCCCGGTTCCGCCATGTACCAAGATAACTTCTTCTGCTTTTACTTCTTTGTAAAGCCCTGAAATCGCCTTACGCGTCCGCGGAGTCCCCTCAAAACGCCCGTATCCCAGGTTCATCTCCGAGAGTTCCTTCATAAAGCTTTCCATGCTTTCTCCGGTCAGTTCAAACAGCTCTTTTACTGTAATCGGCGACACACAGCTTCCGCCCAGATAAATGCGGTTTTTTTCGCTGTCACAAGCCGGATTCAGCCAGTTTTCCAATACAAAATCATCTATTTTCATTATGTTTCCTCCTAAATTTCCGCTATGCTTCCCATATTCTTTTCTTCTGCAAGTTTGACAGCAACCTTCGCCGTAACAAGGTCCAAAGCAGCAAGACCTGTTGCGTCGAATATGGTAATGTCCTCTTCCGAAGTTCTGCCCGGTATCTGTCCGTTTAATACCTGTCCGATTTCTCCGCATATGCTGTCCTTTGAGACAATGCCCATTTTTGCAGGTATCTCCATTTCGCCAACCGTGCAGCACTGCACTGTATCATCTGCAAAGGCCCTTGCCGTCTGGAAAATTTCCGGGTCGATTTCTTCTTTTCCGACCATGTCTGCTCCGATACAGGAAAGATGCGTCCCGGGCTTTACCCATTCCCGCATAATCAGTGGTTTAGTGCTTCGCGTTATCGTCAAAATCACGTCGCTCTTCCCTGTTGCCGCTTTCAAGTCATTCGTCGCCTCAAAAACGGCATCTGTCTCAATTCCAAGCTCTTCTTTCAGACGGTTTTCTATAGTTTCAGCGAAATGAACGGCATTTTCATAATCAATCGGGTCTGCAACAATTACATGTCTTAACCGGGGCATTTTTAGCAGTGTTGCCCCTAAAAGGTAAATCGCCTGCCTTCCGGCACCGACTAAAAGCAAGGTCTCACTATCTGCTTTTGCCAGCGTGGCTGCCCCGATTGCCGCTGCTGCTCCTGTCCTAAGACTGGTGATATAAGAAGCATCCATAACGCCAATCGGAAGCCCTGTTCGTGAATCAAACGCCATCAGTATTCCTGTAAATACCGGTAAATTTTCTTCCGCATTTTTAGGAAAGTTATTCAACAGCTTTGCACCGTGGATACCCACATCGCCGAAAACTCCGCCGGAACGAATATCCATGATTCCGCCATTTTCAAACTTGTATTCCACCAGCGGCCAAGCAACTGCCTTTCCCTGTGCCTTAGCTTGATAAACAGCCTCTACGCCTTCAATAACACTTGACAAGTCTAATGCTTCTGCCAAATTATCCCTGCTCAATACTCTTATCTTCATCGCCTGCTTCTCCTTTTCATCTGTTTTGTATGGTTTCATTATGCCATGTGTTTTCTTTTCCTTCCACTTTATATTTATGTATAAAAAAACATATTTTAGTTTACTTTTTTAGATAAAAATACTATACATTTTATTTTTTATGCGATATACTGTTTGTAAATAGGAGGGTTACATTATGAATTATACAGTTTCAGACTTTTATAAAACCTTTGAAAATGGTTTAAAACTAATAGCTGGAGCAGGAGGCATGTCGCGAACTGTTACAAGTGCCGGAATTTTAGATTATGAAATGGAATCTGTACTAAAAGACAAATATATGCATACGAATTTTCGCGAAAATCAGTTAGTAATTTCAACATTTTTATATGCAAAGAATAATCCCTTTAGCCTGTTGGATGCCGTCAAGCATCTTGTTTCCAAAAATGTCAGCGGGCTGGTCATTAAGAATGTCTTTCGTCTGCCGATTCATGAGTCGCTTCTCCGCTATGCAGATTCAAAAAACTTTCCTGTTTTTTTGCTGGAAGCGCAGGATATTTACATCGAAAACATTATATATGAGGTGAGCCGCCATTGTGAACTTTTGCAGGATGCGCGCTTTTCTCAGAAAAAGCTGGCGCATATTTTGTCCGGTGACCTTTCCGAAAACGAAATCGCAGCACAGGTCAAACAGCTTTCTCCTTCCTGCGCTAATCAATTTTTTAACTTATATATAAAATTTGGCGATCAGCTGTCAAATGCAGATTTTGACACGTATGATAAGAGATTTGCAGCAAGCAGCCTAAATGTGCCCGGAAATTTTTTGCTTTTAAGTGAATATGGACTTTTCTACACACATTCGCAGGAAAATATCGCTTCTGTCTATACCGACGTTCTTTTTCAGCATATTCTGGATGTGCTGCTTCAGCAAGATTCCTACAGCAGCTGCGGCGTCAGTCAATATCATCTGCGTCTTGAAGAGTATAAAATGAGTCTGCAGGAAAGCCTTTATGCCGCCGATATCGCAGATGCCGACGGACAACCATTTATCAAGTACACCGAGCTCGGGATACGCCGGATTCTTTATCCTTTCGCTTCCAGTCGGGAAATGCAGCGTTATGCGAAAGACATTCTTTCTCCGGTTGAGGATTATGATATTGAAAATACCAGTACCTTGATGGAAACGCTGCAGACCTATCTTCATGTCGACTGTAATTTGCCTGCCGCTGCCGAATCGTTAGGTCAGCATAAAAACACGATTCGTTATCGTCTGGATAAAATACATGAATTGACCGGTCTGGACTACAAAAAATTCTCACATCTTGAGCAGCTTTCAGCTGCGATGAAAATCCGGCCGCTGAATACAGAAAAGTAAAGACTTGCTCTGTCCACCATCTCGTCATACTCAAAAACCGCCCTCTGCGTAAAGCATCGGGCGGTTTTACCGGTGATGGTTTGACTCTGTATTAAAAATACTTTATTTTAAAATCCCAGCTCTTCTCCAACGATTATGACATGGAAATCAGATTCTATCGGCTTTTTGTGAATGATTGTTGTAATATTGCAAAAACGATCCTCTCCTCTGCAGCTTACACATCTTCCTGCTACAAGACCCGGACATTTCTCACCATATTTAACCTTATTCATGGGTGCTGCGATATCGGCAATACGCTTACGGCCGCTTTCTTCATCTCTTACGATTTTATTGATGCCAACAACCATAATAATTCGATCCGCACCGTATAAACTGCCTGCGATTCTGTTGCCGACACCATCTACATTTATGATTTCGCCTTCCATCGTAATCGCATTGGCGCTTAAAACAAATACATCACTGGTCAAATAGTCTGCTAAAATATCTCTCGCCTGCTCTCTGGTCGGTGCCTTTACATATCCATACTCATCGCTGTTGTAGCTATGCAGGTTTAACGCCGCAACATTGGGAATCAGCTTGCACCCTCTTGTTTTCAACTCGCTTTCCATATCGAGTTCGTAGAAGGAATGGGAATCGCCGACTCCAATGACGCTGTTGTCCGGAATCAGCTGATGTAACAACTTTGCTGCTTCACTCTTGTTTTCCACATAGTATGCATCAAAAAAATTTTTCTTCAATGCTTTTACAATAGCGCTTCCCTTATAAAATGAATATTCTTTTTTGATCTGATTGATATCATGCGTTACCGCACTAAGCGGCACATCCACATTCTGTCTGAGTCTGCGCATGTTCTTTACCTTTCTTTCTCGTATTTTTCAACATCTGCAAGCAGGAGGTCTAAAACTTTCTTTGCTTCCTTGCCGCCGAATTCTTCGATGCGGTCTCTTACCGGAAGGCTTGCGTCAATGAATGCCTGTCTTTCTTCTTCTGTCAGTTCCTCAACCTTGATTTCCGGTTTTGCTTCCTTAATAGCGTCAAACTTTTCAGTTAAAAGCTGCTGCAGGTTCTCTGCTGCGAAGCTTTCCATTTCCGGCTTGATTTCTTCCAAAAGCGCTTTATCTTCGTCGGAAAGACCGTTATAGAAATCCGCATTCATGGATATGAAGGATGCCATCTGTGCGTGATTGGACATTGTGATATAGTCCTGAACTTCATAGAACTTCATTTCCTGAATAGCGTTCAGAGGCTGTTCGGTTCCTTCTACCGTCTTAAGCTGAAGACCGGAGTAAGTTTCCGTAAATGCCATCGGTGTAGGGCTTGCGCCGAGTGCTTCATAGTTTGCAGCGATAATCGGGGATGCCATGATTCTCATTTTGAAGCCCTTGAAATCGCTCAGCGAGTGAAGCGGCTTGTTGCTTGTCCACTGCATGTTGCCGAGGCTGAGCCAGTCATACGTGATCAGATTCTTTTCTTCGAAAAGCGTATCAAGGTATTTTGTTGCTTCACCCTGTGTCAATACTGCATTATTCACATCATCGTTATCTGAGAATACAAAGTTCAATGCCAATGCCTGAGTTGCAGGGAACATATCGCCTACATCGCCTGCAGCAAACATTCCGAACTGAATACCGTTATTCATCAAAAGTTCAACCTGAGTTGCCGTATCTCCAAGCTGACCTACCGGATAAATTTCAACCGAAATGCGACCGTTTGATTTTTCGGAAATCAAGTCAGCAAAATGATGTGCGTAATTGTCGTACATTGTTCCGGTGGATTCTGTGTGAGCCAGTTTCCATACTTCGGTCTGCCCCTCTGTTTGAGAGTCATCATTGCCTCCGCATCCTGCGAAAACAAGCATTACAGCGATTAACGATACTGCAAGTAATAATAATTTCTTTTTCATGTCTTCATCCTTTCTCCTAGTCCTATAGACTCTGCATTAAAATAACCGATAGAATGTGATAATTTGCGGGAAGAAAATCAGTATTACCGATAATGCTATCATAATGAGCATGTATACCGGCAGTCCCTTTACTACCCTCATATATGGAACATCAAATGCAGCGCAGGCTGTAAAGATGTTGCATCCAAACGGCGGTGAGATCGCTCCGAGTATACACTGAATCGTAATGATGATTCCGAGCCAGATCGGGTCGATTCCGGCCGCCATCGCCGGGCCGTAGAAAATCGGCGTTACTACAACTACCGCAATCAGCGGGTCGACGAACATTCCTGCGATGAAGAAGAAAATCGTTACCCAAAGCAGAATCGTCGTCATGGATGGGTTTGCACCCAAAACGCCTGTTGCAATCATCTGCGGCACATTCGCATATGTAAGCACGAGTGAGAAAATCTGTCCGCTTGCAAGCAGGATGAACAGCGTTGCCGTAACCGCACCTGTGGACAAAGCAATTTTGCCGAGGTCCTTAATCTTTACCGTGCGGTAAACAACCATTTCCAGCAAAGCCGCATATAATACGGAGATTGCCGCAGCCTCTGTCGGACTTGCCTTTCCTGTGTAAATGCTTCCTACAATGATAACCGGAAATCCCAGCGGAAGCAGCGCACGGAGCGTCGCCTGTCCTTTTTGCGCCCAGGTTGTCTTTTCGGAGCGTGGAAGCTTGTTCTTTCTCGCGCTCAAATATTGATAAATCGAAAATACTATGAAGAGCAGTATGCCCGGAGCGATGCCCGCAATGAACATTTCACCGACGGAAGCACCCGTTACTACGCTGTACATAATCATCGTTACGCTTGGCGGGATTAAAGCCGCAATGTTGGCTGCCGAGATAATCAGTCCGTCAACATTGGATTCTTTATAGCCGGATTCCAGCATCATCGGACGCATGGTTTTGCCGATTGCTACTACCGTTGCCTGCGTGGAGCCTGAAATTGCGCCGAACAGCGTACAGGTTCCTGCCATCGTTACGCCTAATCCTCCATAAATATGTCCGATGAAGGCCTTTACGAATTCAATCAGTCTTCTTGCTGTATGTCCTGCGCTCATGATGTCCGCCGCAAAGATGAAAAGCGGAATTGCCAGAAGAGCGAAGGAATCTACGCCCGACATGAGCTGCTGAATGATGGTCGTCGACTGCATACTATCAAGATATGCGAAGATAACAACTGTCGAACTCAGAATCATGCACATAAACATCGGAAATCCCAAAAGGAGACAAGCAAACATGATTCCAACCAATACTACAATCATTTTTTCTTTTCCTCCCTTCTGAAATCAGGCACATATGGATTTTCGAGCCCTAAATAAATTTCGTCGCTTTGCAGATTTTTAATAAATATCAGAATATACTGCAGCGTTGCAAACAGGAATCCGAAGGCAATTACCGCAACCACCAGATAGGTCGGCACCTGCAGGTTGATGGATACTTTGCCTATGAGTTTCAGCGTGGAGACATATTTAAAGGATATTCCCGTAAGTACGCCCATGGTAGCTGCCGTCACTCCTGAAATGATAAATGCGTCAATTTTCCGGAATTTTTTCGGTGCCATATCGAACAGCCCGAGCATATTGATATGTTTTCCTGTCGTTACCGCATAGCTCAGACCGATGAAGGTGATTGCGTAAATGCAGTATTGTCCGATTTCCTCGGTTGCATAGATGCCTTTCCTGAAGAATAGTCTTCCGAGTACATTTCCAATCAAAACAAGTGAAACGATCAATATTCCGGCTGCGATGATGACCTGCTCTGCCTTAACTATGAAATTGTTAATCTTTAATACAGTCTTCATCTGTAAACCTACTTTCTTTTTATGTTCTCCTTTATGTGAGCCTTTTATTTTTTATTTTTCAAACTTTTCGTAATAAGCTGCTGCAATGTAGTCCAAAACGAGGTTTGCGCATACATGGCTGGTCAGCTCTCTGTGATCTGTCATCGGATTTACTTCGACGAAGTCAACCACATCGACATAAGGCGCGAATGCCTTGATTAAGTCTGACAGCTGGAAGTGGTTCAATCCTGCCGGTTCCTGTCCTCCGGATCCGAGCGCATATGCCATATCCAAAGCGTCAATGTCAACTGTCATATAAACATAGTCTGTATTCTTTCTTACTGTCTCAATCGTACGCTTTGCGATTTCTTCCACTCCGAGCTTATATACATCTCTCGCTGTGAAAATGGTAAGACCGCTGTCCTTGATGAAGTGGTAGTGTTCCGGATAGTTGTAGCCTCTCGGACCGATTTCCACGATGTTGTGCGCATCGTATTTTTCCATTTCCGTCGCTCTTCTGATTTCACTGGAACCGGAGAATCTTCCCTGTACCGGGGAATCTACCTTGATGTCCAGGTGCGCGTCGAAGTCGATGATGCCGATTCTTCCGTCTGCCACATCATGCAGCGCCATAAATCCCGCGTTTGTTACAGAATGGTCGCCGCCCAGCAAAATCGGCTTGTAGCCTTCCGCCATGACCTTCTTGATTTCTTCCGCCATATCCTTCAGCCCTTGATAGTGCTCATAATGAACAATATTATCACAATTTCCGAAATCCTTAAAGTCAATTTTATTGTAGTCAACAAGTCTGTTGTTGTTTACATCGAAAAGGAATCCGTCCTCCATTCGGTTCATAATTCCCGACATCGCTCTTCTTATGCTGTCGGGAGCGTATCTTGCGCCGGGCCATCCTCTTCCGGCCTCTGTGTCATAATTTAACCCTAAAAGTCCATATTTTAATTTTTCCATGATTTTTGTCCCTCCCGGAAATAATTTTTGATGCATCTTTTGCTTGTAGATAGAGCAAGTATCGTGCCAAGTAAATTACTGTTTTTCCCTTCAAAACCCGAAAGCCTTGAAATGACTGCTTCCTTTTTTTTGCGTGGATGTCTTTTTCGGGTAATTATGCATTTTTACACATACAATCTATTGTATGTTTTTTAGACTGTTTGTATTATTTTTTAACAATTTGTATTGATTTTTTGCAAATTAAGTGTTAAGATTTTTGTAAATGTTTTTTTGAAAAAACAGATGAATGGATATACCGAAAGTGAGGGTGATAAGATGGCTCAGACCGATAAAGTTTTTGCGGAATTATTTAACCAGTCCGACTCCGTTCTGATCTGCGATGTCCGCGGAAAGGTTCTGTATTACCAGGACTATAACGACCAAATCAATATGATTCGTGATGAAGAAGCTGTAGGCCGGTCGATTTACGAACTGTATCCGTTCTTTAAGCGCGAGGATTTCACGACCTTCCGCGCAATCGACCAGAAAAAGCCGATTCTAAACGAGCTTCAGCTTTTTGAGGTAAACGGAGTACCGAAAAAGTCGCTCAATTCCTCCTATCCGCTGATTAACGAGACAGGTGTTTTGGGCTGCATGACGCTTTCAGTAGAGCTGACGGACAACTCACACCGTCAAAAGAAAATGCGTCTGCTTTCAAAATACAATTTTGAAGATATTATCACGCAAAACAGGAAGTTCAAAGAAAGTTTTGAAACTCTGAAGCGAATCGCCGCCACCGATGCCAGCGTACTGATTTACGGTGAAACCGGTACCGGCAAAGAGCTGATTGCGCACACGATTCACGCCAACAGCCCCCGGCGCGGCCTGCCGTTTTTAATTCAAAACTGCGCGGCAATCCCCGACAATCTGATGGAAAGTATTTTGTTCGGTTCCAGCAAAGGCAGCTTTACCGGCGCGATTGACAAAGCCGGTCTTTTCGAGGTTTCGGACGGCGGCACACTTTATCTGGATGAGGTCAATTCGCTTTCGTTGGATTTACAGGGCAAACTCCTGCGCGCACTGGAAAACAACAGTATCCGAAGAATCGGTGAAAATGAGGAGCGAGAAGTTGATGTCCGCATCATCGCTTCGACAAACGAAAATCTGGCAAAGATGGTGAAGGAAAACCGTTTCCGTAAAGACCTGTTCTATCGTCTGAATGTCACTAACTACGCGATTCCGTCCCTGCGCGAGCGTACCGACGACATCCCACTTTTATGTGACCACTATATCAATATTTTTAATCAGCGTCTAAATCACAGCATCATTGGTCTTGACAGCGAAGTTTTGGCATTTTTCCGGGCTTATCCGTGGGACGGGAATGTCCGTGAACTGAAGAATGTGCTGGAACACAGCTGCACGATAAAGCCGGACGGCATGATTACGATTCACGATCTGCCGGAGTATATGTTTAATCAGAGAACTTTGGAAAGCGTCGTATTGAAGGAGCAGATTTTTACCAGCACACAGCTTGCGGTAGAGGCTTTAATCAAGCCGGGAACTTCACTGGATGCGCAGCTTTCCATCTTAGAAGAGGAAATTTTAAGGGGCGCAGTTGTCCGTAACCGCTATAATATTTCCAAAACCGCCGCGGAATTAAAAATTTCCCGCCAGACGCTGTACGGGAAACTGAAGAAATATAATATGCTGTAGTGAAAAAAGGAACCCGGCACTGCAATTCCGTCAGGTTCCTTTTGCTTTTAAATGTTTTTCGGGAACACAACCGTGATGGTCGTTCCAATGCCCTCTTCACTTTCCACATTGATTGTGCCGCCCAAATAGCTAACGCCGTGTTTTACAATCGACAGTCCCAGTCCTGTGCCGCCGATTTTCTTCGAGTGGCTCTTATCTACACGGTAGAAGCGCTCGAAGATGCGTTCCTGCTCTCCCTTCGGAATTCCGATTCCGTTGTCTTTGACCGTCAAAACACATCTGTCGGCTTCGCTGCGAACTGTGACAGTCATACTGCCACCCTTTTTATTATATTTTATCGCGTTTTCGCAGAGATTATATACAATTTCGTCCGCGATGTAGTCAACACCCTTCATTACCGCGCTCGTGCCGACGCATTTCAGCTCGACCTCGTTTTCCTGAGCCTTGCGCGAAAGACGCATAACGGCTTCCTGCGTGATTTCCCAAAGGTCGATTACGCCTTTCTCCTGTATTACCGTATTTTCGTCAAGCTGCGAAAGACGCATAATATCGTCGATTAAGGAAATCAGACGCGCGGATTCTTCCTTGATGGTACCCGCAAAGCCTTTGACATCCTCCGGTTTTACCATGCCGGAAGCCAGCATATCCGAAACGCCGTAAATCGAAGTCAGCGGCGTCTTGAGTTCGTGCGATACATTGGAAGTGAACTCCCTGCGCATACGCTCTCCGCGCTCTCTTTCGGTCACATCCATGAGAATAAGGATAGCGCCGGTCGTTTCACGCCCTTCCTTTACAGGACTTGCGATTACCTCACAGGTAAATTCATCGCCCTCAATATAGACTTGCGCATGTTCACCCAAAAGTGCCTCCTGCACAACGCTGCGGAACGGCTCGCTGCGGTTCAGCTTCAGAACCGAACCCTCGATTTTCTCCGCTGTGGAAGCATCCACACCAAGCATTTTCAAAGCACCGGAGTTGTAGCTGAGAATTTCCGCGTCTTTATCGAGAATAATCAGACCCTCGCTCATGTTTTCAGTGATAATATTGAATTCTTCCCTTCTTTTGCGAAGCTTTTCCATCTGACGGCGAATGCTGTCGTTTTGCTGGGAAATACGATGCAGCAATGGTCCGAGCTCATCGTAGCTTTCTCGGATATCCGGATGGTCAAGGTCGATTTCGTTAATCGGACGAATGATTGCCTTCGCCACGCGATAAGAAATCGCCGCACCTAAAAGAAAGAGAATTGCCATCGTCAGAAGCATCATTCCCGCCGTGTCCAGCAAAAGCCGCATACGGGAATTGTGGCTCATGGACATACGGATAATCTCTCCGTCTTCTGTCTTTTTCGCGTAGTAACGCATATCCTGCTCCAGCGTGTAGGATACGCGCGTCGCATAGCCTTCGCCCTTGGTCAAAGCCTCTTTGACTTCTTCCCTCTGCATATGGTTTTCCATTTTATGTGTATCTGCGGCACTGTCATACAGCACATCTCCCGTAGGTGAAAGCAGCGTAATTCTGCTTGCGATGTCCGTTCTCGCCTCGAGTCCCGTCAGGTAGTCCTCGCCTCCTGTCAGCCAGCCCTCTTCCACAAGCACCGCTTCACTTGCAAGCTGACCGTCGAGCTGTTCGCCCATATAATCGTACAAAATGCCCGTCACAAGACCTGCGCAAATGAGCATGATAATCAGGGAAACGCTGACTACGCCGATAAATATTTTTCTTGTCATACGCTTCTGCCTCCAATTCTGTAACCGATGCCGCGTACCGTTTCCACCAGGCTTCCCGCCTCGCCGAGCTTCGTGCGAAGCGTCCTGATATGTACATCGACCGTGCGGTTTTCGCCGTCGAATTCATATCCCCAGATTTCCTGCAAAATCTGATCACGCGTCATAACATTTCCTTTATTCTTTACTAAATAGCATAAAAGCTGAAACTCCTTCAACGTCAAAACCACATCTTTTCCGTTTACCTGAATAATGTGTTTGGCGGGATTCAAATACAATGCCCCGTTATGATAGTCCTCCGTATCCGCTGCTGCCGTCACATCCGCCCGGCGCAGAAGCGCCTTGACTCTGGCAATCAGCTCCATCGTCCCAAACGGCTTGGTTACATAATCATCCGCGCCGCCGTCAAGCCCCAGAACCTTGTCGTATTCAGTGCTCTTGGCCGTCAGCATCATAATCGGCATGTCCTTTGTATCCGGTCGGTTTCTGAGCTTTCTCATAACGCTCAGCCCGTCTTCTTCCGGCAGCATGATGTCCAGAATCGCCATGCTCGGCTTTTCCTTCTCCACCGCTTTCCAAAACGCACTCGGCACATCAAATCCCTCCGCCAAAAGTCCGGAGTTATTCAGCGCATATGTCACAAAATTTCTGATATTGTCGTCATCTTCCAATAAATAGATCATTTAATTTGTCTCCTCCGGGTGCGCCCCTGTCAATCCGTACACAACCCACTCTGCAATATTCGTCGCGTGGTCTCCCACTCTTTCAATATATTTCGCAATCATTAGAATGTCAAGCAAAAACTGTCCAGCTTCCTTATCCGCCTCACTCTGCGTAAGACTTTCGATTAAATCTGCCTTTACCCGCTCAAAATAGCTGTCCACCACATCGTCGTCCAAAATGACTTTTCGAGCCTTATCTGCGTTCTGCTCAACGAAGGCGTTAATGCTTGAACTTAGCATCCCCATCGCAAATTCCGACATATTTTTCAAATGCTGCGCGTTCGGAATCTCCCTGTCCGCCATATATTTTACAATCTCGGCGATATCCGCCGCCTGATCACCGATGCGCTCCATATCCGAAATCATTTTCAGTGCTGATGAAATGATGCGAAGATCCCTTGCCACCGGCTGCTGCTGGAGCAGAAGCCGCATGCATAGGTTTTCGACGTCTCTTTCCATCTGGTCAATCTGTCTTTCTCTTTCCTCTGCCTTTTCGATAAGAGCCTCGTCCTTATCGAAGATTGCATGAACCGCGCAGGTCATTGCGTCCTCGCAAAGCGCACCCATGTTAATCAGTTCTGTATTCAGCTTCTCGAGCTGCCGGTCAAATCTGTTTCTCATATCAACCAAACCTCCCTGTGATGTAATCTTCTGTTCGTTTGTCCTTCGGCAAAGTGAACAGCTTCTCCGTATCGTTAAACTCCACAACCTCTCCGAGCAGGAAAAATGCCGTTTTATCCGAAATTCGGCTTGCCTGCTGCATATTGTGCGTTACCATGACAATCGTATAGTTTTCCTTCAGCTCTTCCGCCAAATCCTCAATTTTCGAGGTTGAAATCGGGTCCAGAGCAGAGGTTGGCTCATCCATCAGCAGAACCTCCGGTTCCACCGCCAGTGCTCTCGCTATACAAAGCCTCTGCTGCTGGCCTCCCGAAAGCCCCAAAGCGCTTGTTCTCAGCCTGTCTTTGACTTCCTCCCAGATTGCCGCACCGCGCAGCGATTTTTCTACGATTTCGTCCAGTGCGACTTTGTTGTGAACGCCGTGGGTACGTGGTCCGTAAGCGATGTTATCATAAATGCTCATCGGAAAAGGATTCGGTTTCTGAAAAACCATTCCGACCCGCTTTCTGAGCAGATTCACATCCATATCTCCGTAAATATCTTCTCCGTCCAGACGGATGTCTCCCGTGATTTTGCAGCCTTCCACGAGGTCGTTCATCCGGTTCAGCGATTTCAAAAGAGTAGACTTGCCGCAGCCTGAAGGTCCGATAAAGGCTGTGATTTTCTTTTCGGGAATGTCTAAGTCCACATTCTTGAGCGCGTGGAAATCGCCGTAGAACAGATTCACATTGTGTATTGTCATTTTATCCATATCTCTTTTCCTTCCTTTCCAAGCCCTATCATTTCGCAGTCAGCTTTTTCGCTGCGACGCTCGACAATGCGTTAATTCCGATTACGAGGAAGAGAAGCACTGCCGCAACCGCATATGCCTGCTCTGTGTACAGACCCTCTGTCAGCAGAGCATACAGATGTACCGAAAGCGTACTTGCTGAAGTGAACAGTCCTTTTGCCACGACCGGGTTGGTTCCCGATGTGAAAATCAGCGCCGCCGATTCTCCGACGATTCTGCCGATTGCAAGGATAATGCCTGCCGCAATTCCCGGAACCGCTGACGGAAGCACAATGTGGAAAACCGTTCTGAGTTTTCCCGCTCCCAGTCCGAAGCTGCCTTCTCTGAAAGAATCCGGAACTGCCATCAAAGCCTCTTCCGTTGTTCTGATAATCAACGGAAGAATCATAATTGCCAATGTGATAACGCCCGCAATCAGCGTGTAGCTCCAGCCCAAAGTGATGACGAAAACGATGAAGCCGAACAGCCCATATACAATGGACGGAATTCCCGCCAAGGTCTCCGCTGTCACGCGGATCAGCTTTACAAGTTTGCTTCCCTTTTTCGCATATTCCACGAGGTAGATTGCCGCAAATACGCCGATTGGCACTGCCAAAAACAAAGTAAGCGCTGTCATAATCAAAGTGTTGATAATCGCCGGGGTCATCGACTGGTTTTCACCGTTGTACTCCCATGCGAAGATGCCCGGAAGGCTCAAATTCGGTACGCCGTGCCAAAGGATATATCCAATCAGAAAAAGCACGACCGCCGCTGTAATAACCGCCGCCAGATTCACCAGCAAAAAGAGAGCCAGGGAAAGCGGATGATTTTTGTATCTTTTCATTTTTTATCCCCCCTTCTTACCAGAGAGAAGCAAATATTGATAATCAGTATGAACACGAACAGCACCACTGCCGTTGCAATCAGTGCATCTCTGTGCATACCCTTTGCTGCATATCCCATTTCCAGTACGATATTAATTGTCATTGTACGCACGCCCGATGTCAGCGACTCCGGAATGACCGGCTGATTTCCCGCAACCATTACAACCGCCATCGTCTCGCCGATAGCTCTGCCGATTCCGAGAATAATTCCTGCCATGATTCCGGATTTAGCGGCCGGAACTGTCGTGAAAAACACACTTCTTTCGTGAGTCGCTCCGAGTGCGAGTGCTCCTTCATAATAGCTTTCCGGCACCGCGCGGATTGCCGCTTCCGAAACGCTGATAATCGTCGGCAATATCATGATTCCAAGCATGATGGATGCCGTAAGTACACCCTTGCCGCTGGTTCCCGTCAGCTGCTGCATAACCGGAACAATAACCATCAAGCCAAAGAATCCGTAGATGATCGACGGGATTCCCGCAAGCAGGTCGATGGCAGGCTTGAGGATTCTATAGACTCCTCTCGGACAGAATTTTGCCATATAAATCGCGCAAAGCAGTCCCACCGGAACGCCGATGATAATAGCGCCCGCCGTCACATAGCAGCTTCCGACAATCATCGGAAGGATTCCAAAATGGTTTTCGAGCGGTTTCCACACCGTCCCCGTCAGGAAGTTCAATACGCCAATTTCTCCGATGGTCGGAAGACCCTCGGAGAAAAGGAACCAGCATATAAGCAGGACTGCCAGAATGGATACGGCTGCGGAAAGCAGGAATACGATTTTCATAATTGATTCGGAATACTTTCTCATATCGTGCCCTCCGTCCTTATATTATTATTTCACCTGCGACCAATCTGTTACTTCACCTGTGAAGATTTGTCTGATTTGTTCGCTTGTAAGGTCTTCTACGCTGTTTTCGTTATTTACCACAACTGCGATTCCGTCCATAGCGATTGTTATCCCTTCAATGCCTTCTGCTGTTTCTTCAGGCTTCAGATCTCTTGAGGACATCCCGATGTCGCATGCGCCTTCGATTGTGCTTGTGATGCCTGCGCCGGAACCGGTCTGCTGGATTTCAAGAGTTACATCGTTGTAGATTGCCTTGTAAGCGTCTGCAAGTTTCTGCATAACCGGTGATACGGAAGTGGAACCTGCTAAAACGATTTTGCCTTTGATTCCCTTCTGAGTTTCGTAATCAGCTGCGTTGTCATCGATTGTGATGTAGCCTTCTTCAGCGATGATGGCCTGACCCTGTTTGCTGAGGATGAACTTGATGAAATCCTTAGAAACATCGGTAAGCTTGTCGTTTGTAACAACTAAGAACGGTCTGGATACCGCATAGCTTCCGCCTTTGATGTTTTCTACGGTAGCGTCTACGCCGTCTACCTTTACAGCCTTTACTGTGTCGTTCAGGGAACCGAGGGAAACATAGCCGATTGAATTCTTGTTTCCCGCAACGGTTGTCAAAACAACGGATGTGCTCTGGGAGATTTCTGCGGAAGTTGTTGTGTTGTCAACATCATCTACCATAACTCCCATCAGTTCGGTAAACGCGCCTCTTGTGCCGGATCCATCTTCTCTGGAGATAACCGTAATCGGTGCCCCGTCTGCTTCCCCGTTTGAACTTTTGTTGCCGCAGCCTGTGAATGCTGCTGTTGCCATTACTACGCAAAGTGTTAATGCTAAAATCTTTTTCATTTTCGTTTCCTCCATTTTTCGCAAAGCTTACCTTTTCGAAGCTTTTGTATACTATATTTTCCTTTTTACGGTTTTAGTATACGGCGGCAATGTTAAGTCTGAAATCGTATTTGCGTTAAAAATAGGTAAAACATTCGGCACTGGGCGGTGGGTCTCGCCGGATGGTGGATGCCGGAGTGGGGCGCAATGTATATTTACACGAAGAATTGCGATTTTCGGGGATGTTTTCGTGTATTTTTTTACAGATGTTGGAATTTCATTCATGTCCGAAAAAAAGGAAGAAAAATGAGTGCCCCGGAATCGTTGAAATTTCAACCTTCAAGTTTCTTACATTTTTCCTGTGACTGCTGAAATTCCCGTGAAACATCCGTGAAACATTTAAAAATACACGAAAACGAGGCTTTTTTTTAAGAATTTCGTGTAAATATACATTTTCCCAATAAATGTAATTGCATCGCAACCCCTCTTCAAGTGCCTCGCGCATCGCAAACGCATCGCAAACACAAGAACATCGCAAGTGCCCCGCCCTGTGCCTGCAGGGGATGCTGTCAAAATTTGTCGAATCGGAGCAGCGCTCGCGCACCTATAGGCAGTGCTCCCCGTTGAGCGGCGCAAACAAAAAAAGAACACCGGGCGCGGTGCCTGATGTTCCTTCGTATTTTTATTCGTTTTTTTCGGATTTCAAAATCTCCTTTAATTGGTTTTCTATTTGAGGGAAGTCTGCCTTCACAGTATAAAATACATCTTCCATTCTTAATGTCTGGTATCGATGTGCCGTAATGTCTCTATGCAACATATAGCTCTACCTCCTTGTTGATTTCCAACAAGTCATCGTTACGAATCGGTCCGTGAACAATATCCACATTAAGATTCAGTAACTCTTCCAATCGCAGTTTGATTTGAGAAAGGGTAAGAAGAATTTCTTCCAAAGTCATTTTACCGCCTCCCTACCATTATTATAAGCGGAATTTGCTCTTTATACAAGAAATATATATATAGGTGTCCAGCCTATGCCATAACCTCTTTAATCGCAGCCATAAGCTCATCATAGGTTTCAACTGCCTTCACATCGGGGTTGTCCTTCTTGATCTGGTCTGTCGTTCTGAAGAGGAAGCCCGCTTTGCTCGCCTTAATCATGCCAAGGTCATTATAGCTGTCTCCGCTGGCAATCGTCTCAAAGCCAATGGACTGCAGGCCCTTGACCGTGCTGTACTTGGAGTTTTCGATACGCATCTTGTAATCTGCAATTTCGCCGTTTTCGCCGATGACAAGCGTGTTGCAGAAAATTGTCGGCAGACCGAGCTTTTCCATCAAAGGTTTTGCGAACTGCTCAAAGGTGTCGCTGACAATGACAACCTGTGTCATATCGCGAAGCTCATCTAAAAATTCTTTTGCGCCCGGAAGCGGGTCGAGAGTGGCGATGGTTTTCTGAATTTCTGCAAGTCCCAGTCCGTGCTCTTTCAGAATATCAAGGCGATACCGCATCAGTTTATCGTAATCCGGTTCGTCACGCGTCGTTTTTTTCAGCTCCGGAATTCCTGCGGCTTCCGCAAATTCTATCCAAATTTCAGGCACTAAAACTCCTTCTAAATCCAAACATACTACATACATTTTATTTATGCCTCCTCTGACTGTTTTAAAAACTATTCTTTTATTCTACCGCAGAGAAAGCGTGAATGCAAGCATTTTTTCAGCGCGTTAGCACGATAAAGCGTGCCGCAAGGGGGCGAACCGGAAACAATGCAGCGCGCCGCGTGGCAGACACAGAACAATGCAGCGCGCCGCGTGGCAGACACAAAACAAAGAAGCATTTCGCCGGGCGCGCCAAAAAGGTGGAACGCCGCTCAGCAGTCCCACCTGTGTTTTTTCATATCCACGCAGCCGTTCTCGCGAAATCCCACGCCTTCCGCTTCGAGAAGCCCCCGCTGCTCATGCCAGCCCGGTGCGGTCCGGCCCATGTGGTTTACCACGCGGTGGCAGGGATAATCGCCGTAAAACTCTGCCATGCTGAGGACTTTTCCGACTAGCCGTGAGTTCTTTTCCCGACCGATAAGTGCCGCAATCTGCCCGTAAGAGGCGACTTTGCCCGACGGAATTTCTTCCACGACCGCCAAAATTTCATATATCAGATTTTCGTCTAAAGTCCTGCCCATATTTTAAAAGAATTTATCATAAATTCCGAATGCAAAGATGAACAATACGATTGCCGGCAGTCCATAAGTCAGATAGCCGCGCATCCAATCGTGCATTTTCAGTCCATGACCCGTATTGACCTCTTCCTTGTAATTCTTCCAGCCCCAGCCGTGGCGCCCTACACAGAAAAGCAGGTAAACCAGTGAACCAAGCGGAAGGAAGATATTGCTTACGAGGAAGTCCTCCAAATCCAGAACCGCTCCGCCGAAGATTGCAAAGCCGTCCCACGCCCATACATTGTATCCGAGCACGCAAGGAACAGAGAGTAGTATAATCAGCACGAAGTTCACTGTCGATGACTTCTTTCTTGAGCAGCCGGTGAGCTCCATGCCGCAGCAGATAATATTTTCAAATACCGCAAGCACCGTAGAAAGTGCCGCAAACGCCATGAACAGGAAGAACAGGCTTCCCCAAAGGCGACCCATATTCATATTCGCAAAAATATTTGGCAGCGTAATGAAAATCAAGCTCGGTCCGGAGGTCTGATCCACTCCGTATGTAAAACACGCAGGGAAGATAATCAGCCCAGCTGTAATCGCAACGAAAGTATCGAGCGTCACAACCCGCACGGATTCTCCCAGAAGCGAATGTGTTTTCCCAATATAGCTTCCGAAAATCGACATCGCGCCGATACCCAGGCTCAGCGTGAAGAAGGCCTGATTCATCGCTCCCACAAGGGTATTGATTATGCCGACTTCTTTCATTCTCGCAAAATCCGGAACCAGATAGAACTTCAGCCCCTCTGCCGCGCCCGGCATAAACAGGCTGTTAACTGCCAAAACAACCATAATTACAAGCAGCGCGATCATCATTATCTTCGTAACCTTTTCGAGACCATTTTGCAGCCCTATGGCACAAACTAGGATTCCGATAATCACCACGAGCACCATCCAGAACATCATAACTTTCGGATTTGCAAGCATTTCGCCGAAAGCACCTGTGATTTCGTCAGAGGTCTTTCCGTCGAATTTTCCTGCCGCGGTCAGATAGAAATAGTGCAGCATCCAGCCCGCTACCGTCGTATAGAACATCATCAAAAGGTAGCAGCCCACCAAGGTCAGATAGCCGTGGATATGCCATTTCTGTCCCGGTTTTTCAAGTGCCTGATAAGCTCTTACCGGGCTTTTGCCGCTGGCGCGGCCGACCGCAAATTCCATCGTCATAATCGGAAGTCCTAAAATAATCAGAAACAGCACATAAAAGAGCACGAAAGCTCCGCCGCCGCCCTGCCCCGCCATATACGGGAATTTCCACACATTTCCGATTCCGATTGCGCATCCCGCAGAAAGCAGGATAAATCCTAATCTCGATTTTAAATTTTCTCTTTCCATAATCTGTTTCTCCTAAGTGCACATAACATTTCTATTATAGCACTCTTCACAGATTATTTCCAGCTAAATGTTGCCATTCCGTAAATGTAAATGAAGAGAATCGCGCATGGAAGGAAGTATCTGAAAATCGGCTTCATCCAAGGTTTCACCTTCAGTCCGTGTCCTTCGTTTGCTTCCTTCATGAAATTGTCCCAGCCCCAGCCGAAATTGTTGCAGCAGAACAATGCTAAAACCAAAGAACCCAGAGGCAAAATATTCGTCGAAACGATGAAATCCCAGAAATCAAGCCAGGATGTCCCCTCCGCAAAAGGCTGAAAATGCAGCACGCTGTTTCCCAGAGCTGTCGTGATTGCCAGTAAAAAGATTACGATTCCGCACGCGATGCATCCCTTTGGACGCGACCAGCCTGTCAGCTCACGAATCATCGCCAGGATGTTTTCACATACCGCAAGCACTGTCGAGAACGCCGCAAACACCATGAACAGGAAGAACAAAGCACCCCACCAGCGTCCGCCATTCATATGGTTAAACACGCTTGCCATCGTATCGAATAAAAGGCTCGGACCCGCATTTACCTCCAGTCCATATGTAAAGCAGGCAGGGAACATGATAACCCCTGCAATTACCGCAACGAAGGTGTCAAGCGCAATAATATTCACCGATTCTCCCATCAGCGAACGGTCTTTTTCGATATAGCTTCCGAAAATCGCCATCCCGCCCATGCCTACGGACAAGGTGAAAAACGCCTGATTCATCGCGCCGACGATAACCGAACCTGTGATTTTAGAAAAGTCCGGAATCAGGTAAAATGCCATTCCTTCCTTTGCGCCGTCGAGCGTAAGGCTGTGGACTGCCAGCACAATCATTAAAATAATCAGTGCCGACATCATATATTTCGTCACGCGTTCCAGTCCTCCCTGCAGCTCGAAGCTCAGGATGATGAACGCTACAAATACTGTCACAAACAGGTATGTAACATTGACGCCCGGATTCGTAATCATCGACACGAAGCCGAAATCATCGTTTTTTCCGGTCAAAAACTTTACGAAGTAGTAAATAATCCAGCCCGTTACAACGGTATAAAACGCCATCAGAGCGATATTGCCGATTAAGCAGATGGCTCCGAACGGTCTCCATTTCTTCTTATTTTTCGCTGTCGAAAGCTTTGGATACATATACAGCGGGCTTGTCTGCGCCGCTCTTCCCACGCTGAATTCCATAATCATCGCCGGAAGCCCCATCAAAATCAGACAAAGCACGTAAATCAGCATGAAGCTGCCGCCGCCGTTTTGTCCGCACATCCAAGGGAACTTCCATACATTGCCGCATCCGATTGCGCATCCTGCGGAAAGCATGATGAATCCCAATCTTGTTCCTAATCTTTCTCTGTTTTCCATAATTAGCAAATTCCTTTCCCGATGTCCCTTGACATCCCACTATTCCCATTATATAATTCATAACATAATTTGTAAAATGAATCTTTTTTATTATATTAATCGAATTTTTCGATTGCTCTTTGCATAAATCTGCAAACGGCGAAAGCAGGAGACAAAATGGATATTAAAAATTTAGAAACCTTTGTAATGGTAAATGAAATGAAGAGCTTCACGCAGGCCGCCGCAAGACTTGGTTTCACGCAGTCTACGGTTTCTTTTCAGATTAAGCAGCTCGAAAAAGAGCTCAGCATGCCCCTTTTTGAGCGCATCAACCATACCGTTCTTCTGACAAATGGAGGTGAAAAGCTTCTGCCGATTGCCCAGCATATGCTGCGCCTTGCCGCGGAAGCCTCGCATATTTCAACGGAAGCTGAGCCGGAGGGAATTATCCGAATCGCGATTGCGGAGTCGCTTGCCGGCTGGCAGTTTAACACCCGCTTCAAGGATTTTCACCGCAGATACCCAAAGATTCGTCTGAAAATAACCTCGGCAAGCACCGACCAAATGTTTCAGCTTTTGAGCGAAAACCGCGCAGATATTGTCTACACCCTTGACCGCCGTATCTTAAATCATCATTATATTACAGCGTTTGAAGCGCCGGTGCAGATTAACTTCGCAGCAGCAGCGTCGCACCCGCTTGCCGGGCAAAAAAAAGTCGGAATCGGGCAGATTTTAGATTATCCGCTGATTCTGACCGAAAAAGACATGAGTTACCGGGCATTGCTTGATGAAACCCTTGCAGAGACAGGAAGGGAAACGCTCCCGGTGCTGGAATCCGGTGATACGCATCTTATCTGCCGACTGCTTACACAGGATATTGGAATTTCCTACCTTCCGGAATTCGTGATTTCCGAATATGTACAGGACGGCAGGCTGGCAATTCTGGACGTTCCGGAAATTCATACCGATGTATGGAGACAGCTCCTTTATTCACGCAGGAAATGGATGTCTCCGGAACTTCAGGCGGTTATTGATTTTTTAAAAGAGTAAAACGTGCTGATTCAGCGTCCGTTCAGCTGCTTTTGGCGCACTCGCCAGTCCGGCATAAACTGCGACAAAAAGGCTTTGAAGTCCGCACCGTGATTGGCAATCTTCAGATGTGCAAGCTCGTGCAGAACCACATACTCGATGCATTCGTCGGGCTTTTCGACAAGTCCGACACTGAACCAAAGCTTTTTCGTCCGCGGGTTGCAGCTTCCCCAGCGGGTTTTCATATCCCGCATCTGCCATTTTTCCGGGTGCAGTCCTGTCTGCCTCCCCCAAAATGCCAAATATTCTTCAAGCTTCGGCCTCAAAAACTCGCGATACCGTTCTAGGATTTCTTTTCGCTCCTCTTCTGACATTTCGGGATTTCGCAGTGCAGATCCCGCTTCCTTTTTCGCCGCTCTCTCGATGACCTTTTGCCTGTGCACGCGAATCCAGTCTGTTTTGCTGCATAAAAATTCCGCAAGACGCTCCTCCGAAAGCCCAAACGGCACTGACACCCTGACATGCCCGTCCGGTGGCAGTACCGTCAAATTGATATTTTTCACATTTTTTCTGATTACTTCTATTTCGAGTTCTTGTATCTGCTTAATCATAATCTGCCTTAGCCAAAAATTTTATCCGGCACGGTATATCCGTCCGGCAGTGCAACAAGTGCGACATAGTTTCCTTCGCTCTGCACCTGTGCGTTCTGCGCCCAAATCTGCGCGGTTTCCGGATAGAACGAGTCATCCGCGGATGTATCGATACGCGCATTAAAAATGTCGATCACTTTCTGCACGTCGTCAGGGCTTGCTGTTTCCACAAGCATTACCTCGCAAAAACCCGTAACCGCATGCTGATAGCACACTTCCTGCTTCAGTTCAATGTCAGCAAGACCGTGATAAGTCCCATTAATCGCGTCCTTATCTGTCGTTTCAAACATGACACCGCTCAAATCCTCTATGTCCGCAGGCTGTGCATTCATCAAATCCTGGTACACCTGCTGCAAATCATAAGTCTTGGCGTCCGCAGGCTGCTTTTCACCGCATCCGAACATAAAAATCGTCATGCAAGCCATAAGCAGGCAAATCGCAATCGTCCTGAATAATGTTGTACTTCTACTCATTTTCGTACCCCCCTTCCTTGTTTTGTCTTATTATAATACCACAAAACTCTGATTTTTCATATAATTTAGTCTTGAAAATTGAAACGACATTTAGTATACTATTAGTATATTTTACATATCGTTAGTATACTTTACCGGTCTCCGCTTCGGAAAAATCAGATGCCGTTTGCAAAATTTTTACGGTTGGCAGCGAAATCAACGATGCACTTTCGTCTTTCATATCCGGAGGTCTGGTGCAGGGCATTGTCAGGAGTGATATTAACCCTGCCCTCAGCGTGCAGATTTTCTGGTCGTCCGCATCTGCGCTTTCTGAGCTTGTTGACGCAAAATCCGGCTACCTGACGCAGCCCTTCGGTATGCCGGAGGATGAACTTCTTGAATACGGTTTCAGGCAGCTTGCTAATTCGATTTGGAGGAAAAAATAATATTATGAGTCAAATTGTACTTACCGGGCAGCAGTCACTAGCACTGCGCCAAACTGCCGCAGGAGCGCTTAAGCAGACGGGAAGAGTCGAGTTCGGCCCCGGAGCCGTTGATCCTATAATTGAAGCTTTTTCGGATTCTCCCTATCTCACGCGTGAAAACTGTGAAGATGCGCTTTCCCAATTTATCATGCTTTTTTACACTTTTAAGAATGAAACGCTTGACCGTATCGGCGATGAGGCACTTATCAGATACATGAAAAAAGCTTTCGACGGAGAATGCTGCGGGAGCATCGAACTTTTGGATTCAGAGGCGCTCCCTGCACTTGCGAAAAGAATCAAACTCAAATATGCCACACCCGATTTGTTTAGTAAGGAGATTTAATATGCAGCTTGTAAAGAAAGAATTTATAGATGCCTCAAAGCTTAGCGGACGCGAGTATCTGGTTTCTCTTCTGAGGGAAGCACAGAAATCCGCTCTTGTCCTTTCGGAAACCGCCGCGCGCATTCAAAAAGAAGGGATGGATATCGTCGCCGACTTGGCTATGGATTTTACAGACGGCCTGAGCAGTTCCATTCGCATTGAGCAGGCGCAGGAATTTGTCCTATCTGTTTTCTACACGGCGGGGCTTGCACTCAAAGCCTGTCCAAGCCCGGACGAAGCAGCCTTTCGTCTCGCTTCCGAGCCGCTCCGAACGCTTTACGATGAAGGCACGAAAATCATAAAAAAGAAACTTGTCGCTGCACGCATGCTGCATGGACAAGTTTCCAAAAATATTTTTGCTGTTAAAAATGAGTTCTATGCTTCGACCGTCATTGGCGGCATTCGTGGTTTCTTTAAACTCTACAATCCGAAATTCGGTGCGCATGAAATACATATCACTGCAGATTATCCGACCTTTTTGCCTGTAAACGACCTTACGGGAATTGAATTTATCGAAAAATATCTGGAGCGTATCGATATTGAGAATCGCTTCTGTCTCTGTTTCGATTCAACTGCTGCAAGCGAAATGCTGCACCGCCGTTTCGGTGAAGAGCATGAGACCCTCGTGCTTAATATCTTCGAGCAGGTTCTGGCGGAAGCACTCTGCTGTGCCGTTTCCGGAATGCCGATAAAAGGACTTGCTTGCGATTCCCGTATCTTAAACGAGACCCTTTCCGGTCTTACACAAGCTGAACTGTCAGATAAGCTGCAAGAGGCTCTTTCCTCGGTTTTCAGCGAATTGCAAAGTTCAGTGCCACATTGTACAATTACACGGGGAATGACAGAATATATCAAGGAATGCCTGCCTATAGCATGTAATACACTCTGCCCTCTTTAATCTTCGGAGCCTTCGGATACTCGCCATCAATATAACCGATTGCGCAGTGTCCGACGCCTTCATATTCCTCTTTGATTCCCAAAGAATTCAGAAGATTACGCCCCCAATCAGTCTCGAACTCTTCGCGGGCGCGGTTAATCCAGCAGCTTCCAAGGCCCAGTTCGTGCGCCGCAAGCATGAGATTTCCCATAACCAGAGCGCCGTCATATTTCGCGTTGTACCAGTCCTTCTTTGCCAGCACAATCAGCATCGCAGGTGCACCATAAAACGGATCTGTGCCTTCCTTTGCGCCCAAAATTTCGCGATTTTTTTCTGAAATTTCATCCCGAAGTTTTTTGTTAGTTACCTGAATGATAATCGTGTTCTGAAAACCTTTTCCGTTTGCGGCATACAGTCCCGCCTCGATGATTTGATCCAAGAGTTCCTGCGGAACCGGATCAGGCTTATACTTTCTGATGCTTCTTCTTGATTTGATTTTATCTAAAACTTCACTCATTTTTTCATCCTCCTTTTCTATAATTATATCAAAAAAATTTTCACTTTAAAAGTTTTAATTGACATTTCTTTCGCATGTGAGTAGAATCTAAGTATGTGTTTTTGTAAAAACCTAAATTTTTTATTACTTTTTAGTACTATTATTTAGAGGTCAAATATATGCAGCATTTATACGAACTTCCGGAGCTGAAGAGCGGCGACATAAATAAAAAAATGCCCCGGCTCGAAACGAATCTTGTCGCTTTTTCGCAGATAACCAAGATTCCGATTTCATTTTTCTCGAACAACGGTAAATACATCTGGTCTACAATGGACGAGGCAAGAATCTGCTCCGCAAACACTTCTTTCGGCACAGATGACTTTATTTGCACCAGAAATTTGATTTCGTCAATGAACATCTCGCTTTCTCTGCCGGAAGCCTATATTTTTATGTGTGAAGCAGGGCTGATACATCTCTGCAACCCCCTGGCTCTTGACGGTCATGTTTACGGATTCCTGATTGCCGGACCGATTGCCATGGGTACAAGCATGGAAAAACACATCGGTTCCCTCTCAAACAGAATTGTTGCTTTTGAAGTGGACTATGTGCGTCTCATCCCACTCATTAAAAATATGAACATGTATAAACCGAGCGAGATTTCGTATCTGAACACTCTATTCCAAAATGCAATCAACTCGGTTATGGGAGGCTCTCCTTCCGCAAGCCTTGCAAATCAGCAGTACAAAGAACAAACCGAAATCGGAGAAAAGCTTATTTCGCTCAAAAAGGAACGCATCAATCTCGAGTATCCTTACGAATCGGAAAATGAACTTGCAAACATAATAAAATCCGGAAATGTCGACCTCTGCAAAAAAGGTTTTGGTAAATATATGGAAGATATTATCGTATTTGAAGGCGGAAACATGTCGCTGGTCAAACTTCGGCTGATAGGTTTTTTTACGCACATTACACAAAATCAATACGAATGGCAGACCAACTTCGATCAATTCTTTTATCTTGAAAGGATCAACGAATCGCAGACATTAAAGGAGATGCACCAGTTTGCAATTTCATTGATATTAACGCTTACAGAGTCCATGGCACAGCAAAACTACTCCGGCGGCTCCTCCGTAATAAAAGAAGTGGTGTCTTACGTAAACACGAATTTTAAAGAAGATATCACACTTTCAAAGCTTGCAGAGCATGTACATGTGAACAGCACCTATTTATCAACACTGTTTAAGCAGGAAATGGGAATTCCTTTCACGACATACCTTAATAACATAAGGTTGTCGCATTCAGAGGAACTCTTACGCACGAGTTATCATTCCATAACTGAGATCTGCCTCATGGTGGGCTTTACCTCACCGAGCTACTTCACTAAAGTTTTCAAAAAACATTACGGCATCGGACCGAGAGAGTACCGCCTGCAATATCAATAAAAAACAACCTTAATCAAAAGGCTGTTTTTTTCATTCATTTACCGTTCCGCTCTTGCACAAGTCTTCCAATTCACTGCAGAGTCTGTCTGCTGCAGCCAGATCATCGCGGCGGAATGCCTCCGTAATGCCTGCCTCAACTTGCTGACATTTTCGGTCCGCTTCCAAATAGGATGAGTCAAAATACTTATCATAAACCATTTTACGGAAGTTCCTGCTGCGAATCCTCCGCACGGTATTGTCTTCAATCAGCAAAACATAGTCTGCACAGTTTGCTGCAAGGTAAAAGTCGTGCGTAACCATAAAAACGGTTCCTCTGTATTCCTTGACTGCCTTTTCCAGTGCCGACTGCGCGTACAAATCCAGATATGCGCTCGGTTCATCCAGCAGGAGAAGCTCTGCTCCTGTGTGCTCCAAAGCCTCAAGATGCTTAAGATTCCGTTCACCGCCGGAAAGACGATCTTCTTCCGCACTGAGCTGTGAAAAGCAGGCATAATTCACACCGTCCGCGATTCGGATTGCGGGATTTTCGTTCTTAACGATTTCACGAATTAAGGTCGATTTCCCTGTCCCGTTGGCACCGATAAGTGCAGCCTTTTCGCCCTCCTTCACCTTAAAATTCACATCGCGCAGCAAGTACTCATCGAATTTCAATTCGTAGTCTGTAAGCGCAAGTACCGTGCGGATTTCCTTGCGTTCGCCTTCATGCGCGCCGCTCTGCTTCCCGTTTTCGCCGTCCTCCGGCTCGCCGCCTGCTTCCACCTGCGGAAACGCAATGTGCGGCTCGCGCACTTCGATGAACGGTGCCTTTATCTGCCTTGCCAGAAGCCTGTCGAGCTGCGACTGCTTGGCATTGACTGCCTGCCCGATGGTCGGATTTACCATCAGCGTCGCCCGCTTCCGCAGGATTTCCACCATTTCTTCCGTGCGTGCGATTTCCTCCTGCTCCTCTATATGCTGAAACTTTAATTCTATTTTTTTCCGCAGAAGCCTGCAGCGGTATTCGCTGTAAGTACCGTCAAACTCTTGCAAATCCCCGTTTTCCAAATGCAGAATTTTATCAAAACAGTGATTCAGCAGATAGCGATTGTGTGTCACGACCAGAATCGTACCCTTAAACCCGTTGATCAACCGACAAAGCCCATTCAAATTTTCAAAATCCAAAAACACATCCGGCTCGTCCAAAACCAGAAAATTCGGCGCAAGCAGCATTTCCTTCATAATCTGAAGCAGCTTGTACTCACCGCCGCTGATGTCCGAAAGCCTTGTGTTTTCAAGTGCTCCCATGCCCGCCGCATTGAGCTGCCTGCGGATCACATTTTCATAGTTGTCGCCGTCCATCGCCTCGTTTCGGTCGAGCAAAGCCTGATACTGCGAAAACAGCCACTCCATATCTTCCTCGTCATTTTCCGGATGCGCCATTTCCTCGCAAACCTTTGCAATCTCCTCCTGCAGCTCCGTAAAACGTCTGCTCAGATATTCAAACACCGTGCAGTCCTGCATTTTTTCGCGCACGCAGAACTGTCCGGCATAGCCGGTTCTGCAGTCTTCATCCTTTGTAATTTTTCCGTCAAACCAGTATTTCTCGGGATTTGTCAGCATTTCGACAAGCGTCGATTTGCCGCAGCCGTTGCTCCCAATCAGCGCGCAATGCTGCCCCTGCTCAATGGAAAACGATATATTGCGATATAGTTCTTTCTCCGGAAAACCATAAGATAGTTTTTCGACCTGAATCATAGATAGTTCCTCTCACTAAATAATTTCTCGGTTAAAATGTCCCCTCGTGTCCGTCTCTCTGTTGAAGCAAGAGTTCCCCCCGCTTCCTTCGAGTTTTTTCTTTGCTGCCTTGACAATGCGTGAAACTTCTTCCGGCGTTTCGGTAGTAAAATTCAGACGGAAAGTCTCTACACCTTCGATGGACGGCATTTCGTCCAAAAGGTTCAGGATTTTGCCGTTTAGAATCGTTGTCGTGCAGTCCTCGTGTGAAAGAATCGGAAAGGTTCCATATTCATCCCTGAGTTCATAACGGTTTTGCTTGCAGAGCCCACACTGTTTCATCTTTTTCAAAGGACAGTATTTTGTGAACAGCAGCGGTGCGCGGCCATAGACAATCATTTCAAGTGCTGGTGCCTGCCCATAGTCTTTCCGGTACGCCGCAATCAAATCCGCAATCTGTCTGCGGTTCAGCTCATAAGAAAGAGTAATGCGCTTTGCTCCCAGCTCGTGCAGCTTCCGGCAGGTCACGGAATTCACCACATTGAAAGAGTAGTCAGTGATGAACGGGTTACAGTCTTTATAATAATGCAGTCCGCCATAGCCTCCGATTAAGAGCTCGCCTTCCCTCGGTTCATATTCAATCTGGTTTCTTCTGATTATATTTTCAAAATAGATTTCCGTCAGTCCCGCCTTGCGGCAAGCTTCGTACTGCTCGCGCGTGGTGACAGAAGCCGTCAGGTATGGTGCCTGAGCCTGCACCGTGTCCCTTTCGCTTGCGTCCGTCTGTGCCTCTGCCTCTACCGTTTCCGTCAGCACCCTGCGCGGCTTATTGTTTATTTTTTCCTCATATAGCCTATCTACGATTTCACGGCGTGCCTGATTGATCATCTTCACCGGAAGAAACGCCCCGCATTCCTCAAATTCGAGGTTTTGCAGCGTAAATACGGTGTCGTTCAGCTTCGCAAACTGCTTCTTCACCTGTTCTATCGTTGTCGGATGGTTTTCTGCCGCCTCCAAAATTTCCTTGCTCTCATAGAAACACTGCACCCCAAGCCCTTCCGCATCTACCGTCAGATGTGCGCCGGGGTAGGCATAGACTCTTAGGCTGAGCGGAAAACGTCGGAATTCCCCGTCCATGTGCTGCTCCAATTCTTTATAGAAAAGATAGTCCTTTGTCTTGTATACAAGGTCGCCTTTTGCAAGCTTTTCCTTGATGCGGATATAGCAGACGTGGTCTGCGCGGTTGATTAGGTTTCCTTCTCGGTCGTAAAGTTTCACAACCGATAGGTTTACATCTTCATTGTTATGGTCAACTCGTATGATGTCATTCTGGCGCAGCTCATCATGCAGCTTGATTTCATACATTCCTTTATAACTGCCACTGATTACGCCGATTTCGTATCCGAAATTATTCGGCTTTTGAATATTGCTCAAATCCTTCGGGTTTTCGCCAAACAGATAGCCTTTCGTAAATGTACGATTAAAAGTCTTTTTCAGCTCGTCTTTTTCTTCAGCGGTCACTGTCCCGTCCAGCGCCTTGCGGTATTTCGCCACGACATTTGCCACATATGCCGGTTCCTTCATGCGCCCCTCGATTTTCAAAGAATCCAGTTCTTTCAAATCCTTGATATAATCGATGGTGTTCAAATCCTTTGTTGAGAGAAGATAGCTTGTCCCAAGCGATTTTCCGGTCGTCTTATTCAGAAGTTCATACGGCTTGCGGCAGGAACCGACGCACCGACCGCGATTTCCGCTCCGATAGCCAATCAGCCCCGACATCAGGCAGTTGCCGGAATACGACACGCACAGCGCCCCATGCACAAAAATTTCAATCGGAACTTTTGCTTCCCTGCGGATTTTCTTCGCTTTCTCAATATCCACTTCACGCGCCAGTACCACTCGCTCTGCACCAAGCTCCTTCCAAAACAGCGTTCCGTCTAAATCGTCGATTCCCATCTGCGTCGAGCAGTGCGCTTCCATATCCGGAAAATGATTTACGATATAGTCAAACACCGCCATGTCCTGCACGATGACGCCGTCCACGCCGATTTCATTGAGAAACGCAAGCTGTGCTCTCATATCTGAAAGTTCCTCTTCAAACACGATGGTATTCATTGTGACAAATACCTTTACCTCCCGCAGATGTGCATAGCTGGCCGCCTCCCGCAGAGTCGTTTCATCAAAATTGCAAGAGTATGCCCGTGCACCGAATTTCTGCATACCAAGATAGACCGCGTCGCATCCGTTTGCGATCGCGGCCTTCAGTGCCTCCATATTTCCTGCCGGAGCCAGTAATTCCGTCATGTGTTCCTCCTATTTACTCCCACTCTATTGTGGACGTCGGCTTGTCTGAAATGTCCCAAAGCACTCTGTTTACACCCGGAACTTCCGCAATAATTCTGTCACGAATTGTGCTGAGTACACTGAACGGAATTTCAACGGATTTTGCGGTTACAGCATCTACCGTATCGATAGCGCGGATAATTGCCGCCCATCCCATGTATCTCTTTCCATCCTTAACACCTGTTGACTTAAGATCCGGAATCGCAACAAAATACTGCCACGGTGTCGGATTCAGCTTGCCGATTTCTTCTCTTACAATTGCATCCGCTTCTCTTACCGCTTCGAGTCTGTCTCTTGTAATTGCACCTGTGCACCTCACGCCAAGACCCGGTCCCGGGAATGGCTGTCTGTAAACCATGCCATCAGGGAGTCCGAGTTCCTTGCCTACAACGCGAACTTCATCCTTATACAGCAGTTTTACCGGTTCTACCAGTTCAAACTGCATATCTTCCGGAAGTCCTCCCACATTGTGGTGTGCCTTTACGCCGTCACTCTCAAGAATGTCAGGGTAGATGGTTCCTTGTGCGAGGAACTCAATTCCTTCCAGTTTGCGTGCTTCCTCTTCAAACACGCGGATAAATTCCGCGCCGATAATCTTCCTCTTCTTTTCCGGTTCTTCCACTCCTGCAAGCTTATCAAGAAAGCGGTCAACAGCATCCACATAAATCAGATTCGCATTCATCTGATTGCGAAATACCTCGATAACCTGTTCCGGCTCGCCTTTACGAAGAAGACCGTGATTTACATGTACGCATACGAGTTGCTGCCCGATTGCTCTGATCAAAAGTGCGGCTACAACCGATGAGTCCACACCGCCGGACAGTGCCAAAAGCACCTTCTTGTCTCCTACCTGCGCACGAATTGCCGCAATCTGCTCTTCGATAAATGCCCCAGCCAGTGCCGGTGTTGTAATTCTTTCCATAGTTTCAGGTCTTTTGTTTGTATCCATTGTTTTCCTCCGTATGTATATATTTTTTTCATTTGTTTCTGCGAAATTTATGCGAGTTGAAACCGAACTTCCCCCGCAAAAAGTTTTTTCCGCAGCCTTCGAACAGCTATTAAATCATTTGCATTCTTGTCACTGAACATAAACCATAAATAATAACATAAGAATAACCAATGACTTTCACTTTGAACCTTTGCTTATCAATCAACTGCAAGTTTTGTCCAAAAGCCGTAGACGGAAGGGCATTATAACCGTATATCCGTTTGCCTTTTTATAATATTAGGGGCAGGGCCGCTCTCAATCCGGTATTTCGAAGCTAACCGTCGAATTTACCCGGTCAAGTGCAAGCTGCACCTGCGTCAGCTTTTCGGAAACTTCTTTCAGTTCTTTCTTCGCGTCCTCAATCTCGTAGTTCGCATAAATATAATTCACAATCGGTGACGAGCTGAGATACGGGCTCATATCCCTTTCTTTCGGCAGTCTCCTCGACATCTCCCCGAGGATGTCCTTACGGTAGGAAAGCTGAGGAATATATATGAGAACTTGATCTATCGTCATCTCTATTTCCGGAATAACAGTTGTCGCGTTGAAAATATTCAATTCATGCTTAACCTGCCGGATTCTTTCCTCGAGCTTGTCAAGCGTCCGCAATGCTTCCGTCAAGTTGAACTCCGGTCTCACCGTCTCCGGATCTTCACCCATTGCTGCCGGAAAAGTCGATTTTTTAATAATCTCAGTCGCGAGTGCCGAGCGCTGCTCGTTCAGGCTTTTAATGAGTTTTGCTGCCTCTGCCGATGTGTATTTCATCTATGTACCTCCTATAAAATATCTGAAAACTGCTACTTAATATGATACATGGAATAAGGGTTATTTGCAATCAAACTTTGCGAAAAAAGATAAAAACTACGCTTGTTGTAAAAAAAGGAAACGGGTACTCATCGCTGAATTGTCAACTTTGAGTGCCCGCCTCACTAAATTTTGTATCACCACAATAATTCGGAGTAGCCTATAGTTTTACTTGTATGCGTAGTAAATGAGTCTTGCCATTTCGCCACGAGTAATAAGATGATCGTCACCACCGAATTTGTGATCTCCGGTGTCTGTATAAATTTTCTTCTCTTGTGCCCATGCCACAGCCTTTGCATAATATACTTCTTTCCTGAAGTCATTGAAAGTCGTTGCCTTCTTTGCCTTTGGCGAACCCACGCTCAGCCATACATAATAGAGTGCCTGGCCTCTGGTGAACACTTGCTCTCCGCTGAACTGTCCGTAGTCAATGTAGCCTTTCTTCTTCGCCCAGAATACTGCATAGTAATACGAATCTGTGCTCTTTAAGTCAACAAACCAGTTCTTAATGCCTTTGAAGCCTGTTCTCGGTGCTCCATTTGCCTTGTAAATGTATTCGAAGACTTCACCCTTCGTGCATGCAACCGTAGGTCTGAATTCTTTACTGTTAAGCGGCTTCATAATCTTCTTCTTGACAACCCACTTTACAGCTGCCTTTTCTTCGGATGCTACATCTGAGTAAGTGCCTGAAGATGTGCTTGATTTTACCTTAATCTTTATCGTTTTGCTCGAGTTAAGGTTCAGCGTATAGCCGCCGGATACCTTCTTCATGTAGTCCTTGTCAAGCGGCATATAAGACTTCCGGCCTGCGCTGTCTGTACAAATCAAATATGCATCTTCCATTTCCGCAACACTGCTGAAGGTTGTCTTTCCGGCACTTGTCGTATACTTAACGATTTTCGAGCTTTTCTTTGAGAAAATCTGCACACCGACATTCTTCTGAACGCCGATGCCGATGTAATTCCATTTCGAGTCCAAAAGGTTCTTGCGGTGAAGCGTACTGTTCATCCATGCAAACATTGCGGATTCGCCGGTAACGCTTACGCCTCTGGTACAGTTATAAAGATTTTCGCCGGCAGCTCCGGTGCCGTAGGATGACGGAATTGCTGTGTTAAACAAGCTGCCGTCAGGTCTGCGATGCGCTTTGAGGTCATATTTCACACACTCGTTCGTACGAGTATCACATGCCTTCTGAAGTGCGCCTACCATTGTGAGAAGTTTCTTGCCTTCTTTAAATCTTTCTTTATTGGTTTCACGTAAGATTCTCCATTCTTCCTTATTAACGGAGATGGACTTGCTCGGCATATTAGTTCCGAGCATCGGGATCTTTTTAGAATAACGAAGTTCCTTTGACTTGCCATCCAGTGATACAGCAATATAAATTGTAATGCTGCCTTCTTTGTCGGTAGTTGCTTCTACCTTGTAGAACTTGTTTTCTGACAGCTCACATGTACTGCCGTTTTTCACAGCTGCCTTCGCTGCACTTAAAAGCTGCTCCTTCGTAGTCGAATTGCTGATCTTTACCTTGGCCACAGCCTTCCCTACAATGGACCAGTCTTCTTCCAGTTCCGCGGAAGGCGTGGTATCTACAGGTTTGCCAAGTTTCGGAATGCGTGCTGCAAAAGGATTTCCTTCCTCTGTCACAAGGTCATCGTCGATAGCAACATAAAATGTGATGCTGCCGTCAGTGTCTTCAGTTGCCGGTGTAAACTTATCTCTGTAGATGTCAATTGTTGCCAACTGCATATCGCTCGGAAGCGATTTCCATACGAGCTCATGCAAATCGCCATCAGACGTAAGCTCCTGAGCTTCATAGCTTTTCAAAGCATTCTTTATAGAACTCTCGATTGCCGACATATCGATGCCCGCCCACGAAACCGTAACGCTTCCCATGGTCATGGTGAGCGCAACGACGAGCGTCAGCAGCATGGTTAATATTCTGCGTTTCATTTTTCTACCTCGTTAATATTCTTTTTCTTTCTGCATTTTTAGCCTTTTCAGAGACTTTCTTTTTATTATAGCTCGTACATCAATGTGCAAGTCAAGCATTTTTAAAAAAATTTCACAAGATAATTTTCACTGCACTTCCTCCGGTTTTTTCTTTCGTTACCACGATTTGCTTGTCAATTCGCTCTTTCAGTTCCGCAACATGTGAAATAATCCCTACCAGTCTGTTGCCCTCGGTAAGCCCTGCAAGTGCCCGCACCGCCTGCTGCAAGGAGGTTTCGTCAAGGGAACCGAAGCCTTCGTCGACAAACATGGTGTCCAGTCTGATTCCGCCTGCGTATGACTGGATTTCATCCGACAATCCAAGTGCCAAAGCCAGAGATGCTTTAAAAGATTCACCTCCGGACAGGGTTTTTACGCTCCTGTCACTGCCGTTATAGTGGTCGATTACATCGAGCTCCAATCCGCTTTGGCTTCTGTTATTCTCCGCCTTGGCTCTGCGCTTGAGTTCATATTGCCCGTCTGTCATGACCACAAGGCGGGTGTTTGCCCTCTCGATAATCCTGTCAAAATAAGTCATTTGAATAAATGTTTCAAGCATTATCTTTTCTTTTCCGCTTATATTTCCGTTGGCTGTGTTTGATAATGCTCGTACCCATGTCCATTTCTTTTCAATTTCGGATGCTTCTTCGGACTTTGCGAGAATATTGTCCAAAACACCTTTGTTTGCGGTTATTCTTGTCATCGCCGACTGCTTTTTATCGGACAGAATGCTGCGCCTTTCAATGTTATCTGAAAGGTGCTCCTTCTCTTCTTCCACATCGCATTCAATTCTTCCCTCCAGTATTTTCGTCGCTTCTTTTATCGCTGCCTTGTAGCCTGCAATCGTTTTTTCGCACTCGGAATATTCGTCAGCAGCGGCCTTGACTGCCTCTTCAATAGTGTTTCTTCGGGTGCTAAGATTTTCTATTTCTTTGACCGCCTCCTCTTTTGCGGAAAAGCTCAGTTTCTTTTTTAATTCGCTGATTCTTTGCTCTGCTGCGTTTAGCTCGGCTTGCAACGCAATTAAACCTTTTTCAAGTTTGATCGTCTCATTTTTCAAATTTTCCGAAAGCAGCTTCTTATTCGGGACTAACTCTTCGATAAGCTTTTTTCGTTCAACTTTTTTCTTTACATCCCGAAGCTCCTGAACAATATCAAAAAGAGCAGCCTCACACTCCTTCTGCTTTGCAAACGCAGCCCCCGGAATGCCGTCATATGTTTCAATCGACACTAACTTCTGTGCACTTGCAAGAACGGACTCTCTTTTCTCTGAAATTTTCACTTTTACTCCATGTGCCGCCTCACTTGCCTGCGTTAATTTACCCGCTGCCATTTCATAATCCTGCTTGATTTTCTCAAGTTCGTCCTTCGTCGGGGCTCCCTCGGCTTTTACGGCAGGCAGAGGATGGGTTGTCGACCCGCATACAGGGCAAGGCGCTCCTTCTTCGAGTGTTTCCGCAAGAATGCCGGCCTGTTCATCCAGGTGGAGCTTGTGTTTCAAGTCATAAGTCTGCTTTTTGTCCTTTGTTATGGACTCCAGTGATGTGTACTGAGATTGCTTTTCCCTCAAATCTTTTTCGAGTTTATTGACCTCGCTGAGCGAGGTGACGATTTCAGCTATCTCGGAAAGAATCTTATTAATAGATTCCTTTTGCGTACTTAGCTTGATTTCTTCCTCTTCCGATTTTATCAAAGTTTCCAGTTCCGCATCCAGTTCCGCAATTTCGGCGTTGACCTTCGCACTCGCCTCGTTCTTTTCTTCGATTGATTTGCTGCTTGCGGATATTGTTTCAGAAATTTCTTTTTTCCTCTTTGCTTTTAACTCCAGTGCTTCATATTCCGGAAGCTCCGCATTTAACACGGATATGCGATTATTCAGTGCCGTTATTTCAGGCTTTTTTTCCTCCGCTTCCGCTACTGCTTTCTTCAGCTCGGCAAACCTTGGTTCTGTCTCTTTCAGTTTTTGGGTCGATTCCGCAAGAGAATCTTCGGTCTTCTTCTGCTCCTCAACCTTTGCAATCAGCTTCGCTTTCTCCGATATTGCCGCATCCAGGGAATTGTACTCCTGCGTGTATTCGTTGTAACGGATATTGTCTTCTTTTAAGAGTGTCTCCAACAGCTCAACAATACCGCCTATCGGCAGCTGCTCGTTCTTTGCCTTATCCACATTCACCAAAAGCGCATTATCCTCCTCGCAGACGATTCCGCTCACATACTGTTTAATACTTTCCCTTGCTCTGTCATACTCCCTCGCAAGTTGCGAGGCTTCCGTTTTCAGCTTTTCCTGAAGCACATAATAATTCTGTGTGTGGAATATCTTCTGAAAAATTTTCTTCCTCTCATCGGTTGGTGCAATGAGCAGTTTCAAAAAATCACCCTGTGCAATCATTGCTATCTGTGCGAACTGATTGCGGTCTATTCCCATTATCTCTACGATTGCCTTGTTAACCTCGTTTCGATTTGCAATAACCCTTCCGTCGGGGAACCTAAGCTGTGCGCCGGCTTTTTCGACAGTCATGCCTTCCCCTCGGGTTTTCTGCCTTTCATACTCGGGATTGCGCTTTATGCAATATTCTTTACCGGCATATTCAAACAACAGTTCAACCTCTGTCGGAGTTTTCGCTTCCGCATACTTGGAACGAAGCATGTCTGCCGCTCTGTTGTTTCCGCTCGCCTCCCCGTAAAGTGCGTAGGTAATCGCATCGAAGATGGTTGTCTTTCCGGCACCCGTGTCCCCTGTAATGAGGTATAATCCGTTCGTGCCAAGTGCATCCATGTCCAGTTCTGTTCTTCCGGCATAAGGGCCGAAAGCTGACATTATTAATTTTTTTGGTCTCATTGCCTGCTCTCCCATACTTTCTCGATCAGCGAACTCATAAATTCCGTTTCCTCACGGTTCATCCCAACACCGTTCTGTTTCAAATAAAATTCGGAAAACAGCTGCAGCGGGGATTTCGTTTCGACGTCTTCCGCTGCACCGATTTCGATTCTGTGTCTTGTCCTTGTGTTGTCGTAATCAAGTTTCATCAAATTATGATAAACAACCCTCAGCTTTGCAACCGCGTCCGGAATATCTTCTTCATCCGTCAGCGTGATATGTGTATAGTCTTGCTGATAGGTTTTCCCTTCATAAAAACTCTTAAGCATCAAGTCCTCGTACTTCCCCTTGAGCTCAACCATATCACGAAGTGGGACGAGCGGGGTCTCACGAATTGCCACTGCCCCGTTTTCTCCTATTTCAACGATGCTCACCGACTTCCTGTCGGTTGCCTCCGAAAAAGAATATTTAAGCGGCGTTCCGCAGTATCTTATTTTCTCCGAGCCGATGTTCTGCGGCCTGTGTATATGTCCAAGAGCAACGTAATCAAATTTGTCAAAAACGGAAGCATCCACATTATCCGATCCGCCTACGGAAATTTCTTCCGATTCCGTTCTTGATGCCCCCGTAACAAACTGATGTGTTATCAGAATATTCCTGCTGTCTCCGGGTACCTGCATATTGCCGATTGCAATACGTATCGCATCCGTATAGGTTTCAATCCTCTCCTCGGGATAGAAACGCCGCACATGCGCAGGCTTAATAAACGGAAGCATATAAATCTTTACTTCTCCGTACTCATCGCTGAGTGAGAGCGGCGTTATTTCACCGTTATATACCGGCGAAAAATGAATTCCGCTTCTGTCCATCAGCCGGTTTCCGAAAGCAAGACGCTCCGCAGAATCGTGGTTGCCGCTGATAACGAAAACCTGCAGGCTGCGTTTTGCCATTCTGACAATGAAGTCATCAAAAAGCTCAACGGCCTCCGCAGACGGAACCGATTTATCATAAACATCACCTGCAATAAGAACCGCATCCGGCTTTTCGTCATCTATCACATTGATAATTTTCGTCAAAATATACTTCTGATCCTCAATCAAGGAAAACTCGTTCAAACGTTTCCCCAGATGAAGGTCCGAAAGATGTATTAATTTCATATCTTTTCCCTTCGTCATTCATACGCAGCAATAATTTTCTTTGCAAGTTCCACCTGCTCCTTGGCAACATGGTCCGGCGACAAAATTTTAATATCGCCTCCGAAGTTCATAACCCATGTGAGAAAAACCGGACTCACCGCCACCTTTACGGTTACATCAAAGCTGTCCTCGCCGCTCACCTTCCTCAAGAGCACATCCTGTCCAAACCGGTTTATGATAGGGTCGGCCATTTGGTTCTTGCACCTCAGAGTGACGAACTCATCCCTGCCGTTGTACATGCCGAACATTTTCTTGGAATACAGTGCCATGTCAAAATCCTTGAAATGCTGCGCGCCTTCCCTTCTTTCCTGCAAAACGGCCATTTTCATCATCTTGTCCACCCGATAATGCTTAATCATCCCGGCCTCCGCATCAAATGCCACAAGATAATAATTTTCATCGTCCCAGGTAAGTGCCCAAGGGCTTACTTGATAGGTCTTCCCGCCACGCCTCAGTTCCTTCTCACCGTCAGCATTCCACTTGAAATACTTAAAAGAAATCTGCTTATCTCTGTTGATGGCATTGTGGATGTCGTCCACCGTGTAATAGATACTTTCGTTCAACTCCCTGCCTGCCAAATAATACTCTGTCCGGTTTCCAATCGTATTCTTTTCAATGTCCATTCCTATGCTTCTCAGCGCCTCAAAATCATCGTATATGCTTTTCCGCTCAGCTTTAACACCGCAGAGGCTCAGCTCGCTGATGATCTCCGACATACTAAGCCCATGCTCATCATCGGTTTTCTCCTGCATGAGCCGGGCAAGATAGATCAGCTTCAATTTCTGATTTTGAGATTTCGCCATAATGGATCTCCTTCCGTCATTCCTATACCGTTTTCCTGTTTATTAACTTGCTTCCTTCATCCGCATTCTTCCGAGCAGGCGCTGCAGCAAAGTTCTTTCTTTCGGGGTATCCGACGGCAGCGACTTGATTTGCTTATACAAAAATTCGCCTTCTTTTCCGAGTATATTCTTCATGAGCAGGCAAACCTTATCCCATGTTTCAATTACAGAAGGCTCCATAACGACCCCCTTCCAGATGGTTTCAATTCGCTTGACGATCATATCTTCTTGTAACTTTTCTTTCAGCAGACTTGCAATCGTGTCAAAGTGTTTATCCGAACTTACGAGAAAAATGGTTTTGCAGTCACGGCTGCCTATTCGCTCTGCCGCCGCAATTGAAATCGCGAAATCCACCGAATTCGGTGCTGACATAACTTTCTTGTAAAACACCCCTGCTTCGGTCATGGCCATAATGGCTTTTCTGTTCTTATCGCTCAAATAGTAAGTATTCTTTGCCGCATAAAAGATATGTACCTCATCACCTGCCGGAAGCAGCTCGATTCCCTTGATGTGCTCCTTTGGATTGTTGTCCCCGTCAATAAAATATATTGCCATGTTTTCCCTTTCATTATGTACTTTCCGCAGTCTTATTTCAAGTATATTGTAGCAAAAGGTATGTACAATAAAAAGGACATGGTTTATTGGGTTTTTTACATATAAAAATAGAACCGCTGGTGTTTCAACGGTTCTAAATTTATTTACCATTATTTAAAAAGCTCTGCAATTATCCCATTTTCCATATCATCAATGCTGTAAATATGCTCCATAACATCAAAGGTTTCTTCAAGGTTGTGGCGAGCACTTGTCCACCCTTTTCCGTCAGTAAACCAAACAAAAGTGAAACCGTCAATCGTGTCAGTTTCAAGAGCAAGTGTTTTATAGCTGCGTGCAGTTTCATTGAGTTTGCTTCCGCCACCGCTGTAAAAGTTTGTTTCAATGCCGTAAATCATATCAGGAGTTTTAACGACAAAATCAAAACGCTTTTCTGTCTTGCCTTGATTTGAAATTGCTGAAAGGTCAATGTCCCATTTTTCAGTGATCTGGTGAATATACATTTCTTTAAAATACGTCTCACCTTTCACAAACCCTGCTTTTTTAATAAAGCCTTCGACCAAGCTTTCCATCTGATGCCCGCCGCGATTTTTGCGGCCGTTAGAATCCAGGCCTGTCTCTACACCAAGCGCATAGTCCACGAGATTATTAACGATATGATTTGCAATCATATCAAACAGCCCCGTTTTTCGCATAAAGATCTTGTATTGCTCCGCATTGTAATTCATATTATTAAAATTGTAAAGAAATGCGCCCTCATCGTCCTGCGCATAAATCTCATTTCCCCGTACCGCGAGCAGCAAAGGGATACAAGATAAGGTTTCCGGATACTTTTCAATTATTTTTTCAAAATCCTCCTCAATACTCTTGGAGCCGATAAGAGAGTTCAAAATGTTCAATTCAACTTTTATGCTCTCAATATTACGTACCACTTTTTCAAAATCGATGTAATAGTTATAACTTGAAATGCTCGGTCTGAATTTCTCCAGCCATGCATCAAAATCCCTATTCTTCATTTTCAAATTTCTCCATCCTTCTCTTACTTATCTCCAAAAATTCTTCGCAAATATCAATCCCCACAAACGCGCATCCATTTTTCAACGCTGCTACGCCTGTAGTTCCCGACCCGCAAAACGGATCAAGCACGACATATCCGGGCTCCGCAGATGCTTGCATTATTCTTTCAAGTAAATACTCCGGTTTCTGCGTAGGATGCTTTCCCTCTGTTTTTTCAGATGGCTTCGTAAGCGTCCCTGTCCACACATCCTTCATCTGCTTTCCGCCACTCAATTCCTTCATTTTCTGATAATTGAAAAAATGCTTTGCCTTTTTTTCATCTTTTTTAGCCCATAAGATCGTTTCCGTAGAATGGGTAAAGCAGCGGCATCCTAAATTGGGCGGCGGGTTTGTCTTCTGCCAGGTTATATTGTTTATTATCTTGAACCCTTCCTGCTCCAGTGCCATTCCAATTGAATATATATTGTGCAGCGTGCCGGATATCCAAATCGTGCCGCTCGGTTTCAGCACTTTTTTACATAAGCGAATCCATTTTCGATTGAACTTATGCTTTGCGTCGACGGTCGTTGTTTTTTCTGAAAGCTTGTCCCATTCGCCTTTGTTTACGGAAACCATTTTGCCGCCTTGGCAGGTCACCCCGCCATTGCTCAAAAAATACGGTGGATCTGCAAATATCAAGTCCACAGACTCCGGTTTCATTTTGGTCAGAATTTTCATTGCATCTCCCGATATGAGCTGCACCTTTTCTGTTCCGAAATACACCGGAACCTTTTTCAAAAATAAATTATCCATTATGCCCGCTCCATTAGTAGTTGCATATTATAACTTCTTTGCCGACCCTGTTGGATGCGTCTGCGTTAATCATTCTTTTTACATCCACAACATCTATTTTGTATCCTTTTCCGCCATACAAGCCGTTAATGAAATCGGTATTATGGTTTGTCAGCATACAGAAGCAGCCTCTGTCCGTTAATTCGTCAAAAAGTTTTGCCAAACGCTTATGGCTTTCAATATCGAAGCCCTCTTTTGTATACGATTCAAAGGATGTCGGGTTCAGCGGAGCATATGGGCTGTCAATAAAAATAAAGTCGCCTTTTTGAGCTGTCTGGCACGCCGCTTCAAAGTCTCCGTCCGTGATCGTCACTCCCTGCAAACGCTCTGATACTGCGTAAATCAGTTCTTCCTCGACCGAAGCCGCGCGACTGTTATTATACGGCACATTGAAAAGCCCTTTGCCGTTCACGCGATACAGTCCATTGAAGCAATGCTTATTAAGAAACACAAATAATGCCGCAAGCTCTGTATCAAACTCCTCGCGCATTAATTTGTCATTGTAATGCTCCCTGAGCGCATAGTAATATTTTTTTCCGTCTTCGCCCATATCTGCATCCAACTTGTTAATGCAGCTTAAAAAGTCCTGCGGTGAATTGCAAATCCGGCGATACGCATTAATCAATGCCCTATTTATATCATTTATCAATGCTCTCTCAGGACGCAGCTCGAAAAAGACTGCACCGCCACCCACAAAAGGCTCGAAGTAGTTATTATATTTTTCAGGCATTCGCTCCTTTATCTGCGAAAGAAGCTGGCGTTTTCCGCCCGCCCATTTCACGAAAGGCACGCACTTCGAATGTGTCATTTTATTCCTCTTCTCTACCCTTACGGATATTTGATTTCATATAATTTAATTATACTTGCAAAAGCCGCAAATAACAACTTAAACTTTCTTCCGGTGAGACAAGATTACTTCTGAAAAACAAAAATATATTCATGCGCCAGAAGCAAAAAATCCTTTGTCTTTCCTTTCCAATACGGTGTCGAACGACAATTATGCTGCTCCTTTATTATGATTTCTTTATTCTTAAATCCTGCTCCTAAAAATGCCTCCATTGTTCGGAATCCGAGAGGAATCACGCAGCCGTTTTTTCGGATATCTCCCATCATTACCGCGCACTTTTTTCCATGCTTCAGAACGCGGTATGCCTCCACCGCAACCTTTTCCATGCTCGCTAAAAAGGCCTTTACATCCAGCAGAGAAAGGTCTCCTTCAATTCCGTCGCTATACTTAATGATATCTGCATATGGAGGATGTGTGCATAAGAAGTCAATCCCCCCATCCTTCAGTAGCGATAAGTTGGCAGCGTCCGCTCTTCTGACAATCATCATGGAATCATTATTCCCCATAAATCTCAAATTTTCCTCCGTGAGTTTGACCGCTTGCGGATTAATATCTATGCCGACTGCATTGCGATTCAGCAGTTTTGCTTCAATCAATGTCGTTCCGCTTCCCATAAATTGATCCAAAACCCAGTCGCCTGGATTCGTATATCGAAGAATTAAATTTCGTGGCACATAAGGCGACCAGTTTCCCCGATAGTCTCCTGAATGCGTCGCCCAGCTTCCCCTCTCTTTAAACGACCAGATTGTGGTTTCCTCCGGTTTAAAATCATTTAAATCCATATATACCTCTTTTACCCTATAATGTATTTTATTTACATTATTCTATCACGATTCCGCGCAAAAGTGAAGTGCAAAAAGTTTGTTTCATTATAAGTGAATTCCTTATTGCAAATTTGCATGGCATAATATTCACAAAGAGTGAAATTTCACGTAGGTAGGAGGCATTATGTTTTTTAAAGATGATTTTGAAATTTACCGTACAATCGGGCAAAATATAAAATTTTATCGTGAAAAAGCGCATTTGACACAGCAAGAGCTTGCCGAAGCTGCGAAACTCAGCCTGAGCTATATTTCCAAAATCGAAGCAAATGGCTGCAATAAGAGTATGTCGATTTCTGCGTTAAATCAGATTGCGAATGCGCTTAAAATCGAAGTTAATAACTTCTTTGGGGAGGTGTCTTTTTATGAATCAAACAATTAATTATGAATTACCTTTAGGAGATCGTGCTACTATGCGAAAAGAACTCATTCAAAAGTTTTTGGATGAAAAGCCCGGTACCGGAACAGGAAATGACGCGTCCCGTTATCGCTACAATGTGGAGAACTTCGAGAATTATGGTATTTTTCTCAAGCGCCCTACTCAATTGAATAAAGGTTTTGATTTCACTGTAAATATTGAAGGTCTGTTTTTTAAAAAGAATCGTCGGTACTCTAATCCAAGTCACCAGGATATTATAGATGCTTTATCAGATTGCAAAATCAACTTTCCTGATACCTATCCTTCAATTGCGGCAAAATTGAAGAAAATATATGATTGTCAGCCCGTTTCTTTGCTGCCCTCCGGTGCCATGTTTTGCGATTATTCCGGTAATATGCATCCTATTGAAATAATTCTATTGGCCGTGAAATGGTTATTCATGGAGCAGGATTGCGCTTATTGGAATTATTCCGGACGCGCGATGTTCCATGCCGTGCTTCAAAAAAATCAGCTGATTTGATTCATGATTGCGCTGAAATGAAAAGTTGTATCAGGTATTATATCAATCCATAAGTTCACAAAGGAGTAATTGTAAACATGAAAAAGTATAAAATCCAAATTTGTTTGCTTGGTTATCAACGCTATCTTGACAAATTAGAAAAGCTTCAAAATTATTCCAGTAAGTTGTTTGAAGTAACAAATTGCGTAGAGATTAAGCAGCTACCGCCGTGTGACCTTGGATGGTCTTATTCTGATGACCGTATAAGTTATCTGCTTGCTTCAAACCATATTGATAATAGCAATGTCAACCTTTGTTTATGCTTTATTGATAATCCAATTGAAAGCAATTATTTCACAAGAGACTTGATAGCTTTTGATTCAAAAACCGTTTTATGTTCATTCTACCAGGTAGAAACAATATTTGCTGAACAAAATATTGATATCTTTAACTATTTACACGGTATCGTTTTAAATGAAATAGTTCAAATTGCAACTTTGCATAAAGTCGACGAAAATCATTTCGCACATGATGATACACGAAACTGCCTATTTGATATGTGTGGATTAAAAAAAGATATCGCTATAAAATACGGGGTTCCTAACTTATGCCCTGCTTGTATTGCAAAAATTGAAGCAACTGCCGTAGATAAAGAATTTGTCCCACTCCTGAAAAAAGAATTTAAAACATTTAAAAAAATGCTTTTTTACAGAATTATCGATTTTGTAAAAGCACGACCTATTTTATCTATTGTCATCACTTTCATAAGCACAATCATAATAAACATAATATCCTCATTTTTATATGAAATTTTAAATCACTTTCTGATTCATTCATAAACCGATACCTGAATTTAGTTTAGAAAAGCGTGATAGATGGATTAAATAGTCAATGACTCCTCTGAAGTCGAAGGCGTCCCTGGCTTTTTTAATCATAGTTCATATCGTCCAAGGTACCTGCTGAAATGCAAGTGTTAAAGCTATCTAATTGCCTCAGAAGACTAATTTACAGAAAAACTTTCACAGTCTCGCTCCCACAATCCTAAAGTAATTGTAACTTTCCCGCTCACTCTTTTTATTTATCCACATACTTTTATTTAAAAATTTTATATTTTAATTATACTATAGCTTGCTATAGCTTGCTGTCTTTTGCAACGTTTTTTAGCGAACGTGTGTTTTTTAATATTGTACTATAAAGAGCAGCACAAGGCTGCCCTCAATTCATTAGATTGTTCAAACTCGATTTTGGCAACTATATATTGTGT